>Ga0172371_10001527_pt1 | contig 36863 bp, 40 predicted proteins | sample Lak12m_FD_114543 | JGI IMG/M metagenome (GOLD analysis project Ga0172371, IMG submission 114543) | Freshwater microbial communities from Kabuno Bay, South-Kivu, Congo - kab_022012_12m | ecosystem: Environmental > Aquatic > Freshwater > Lake | place: Democratic Republic of the Congo: South-Kivu... | reverse complement strand
TTATAAACTTGCTGACGAACAAGTTTTAATGAGTTTAAAGAACATCTCATTTTGCTTCTATGAACGAGCATCTGTAAAAAGAGTTTTTCAAGTTATCTTGAAAGAAACAACTACATCTTTAGTGTAATTGTAGTTCATATAGATTCCAGTTGATATTATTTAAAATTTTTTTTGAATTTTTTTAGGAAATCGTCATTTATATCATCATCTTTTGTTATGTCTTCAGCTAATTTATATTTGTCGTTACTCAAGAGAATTCTGTAATTTGATTCCACCTCAATTTCATAATCACCAAAATTCAATATAGTGTACTCTATTTTTTTAGTCGTTTTCTCCAACTCCTTCTTAATGGCTTCTCTTTTCTTTTTTGGTGTAGTTCCATCTATATAATAAAAATCTTTATCTTTTACATTGTCTCTAAAATAATTATATAAATCAGTACCATATTCTATGTTATGAAATAGTACCATAGCGTTATTTTTGAATTTAGACACTAGTTTACCCATGAATATTTTTCTTGGCATAGAATTCTGAGCATATTTCTTTTCTAATTCATATGCTTTTTTACCATTACCAGCTTTCTTTATAGAGAAAACGTTTTCGGCAAAATTTCTATCGTTATGATTTAGTATTAACCCCTTTATTTTAACATTGGCTATAATACCTTCATCCATAAGTTTTTTAGCTTTAATATTTAATAACTTTGGACCCATTAAACTTTCTATAGTGAATAATTCAGCGCTACCTTCTATTGGATAAGTACCACTCATTCCAAATCTGATTTTAGCGTACCCGAAAGTTCTTTCGAGTATTTTTATAAGAGTTGGTGATTTTGCGGTATGTGATTCGTCACAACAAACAATATCAAATTGTTTGAAAAATTCAGGAGTCCATTTTTCTAAACTTTGATAAGTGCCTATATAAATATTTGGATTTTTATCAAAATGTTTTCTGGGGTTTTCGCTCATTATTTCATCTATCTTTATATCACATGGATTTTTGCTCTCCATATGAAACCCCAGATTATAATCCATGATATCATTATAAAATTGAGTAACAAGACCAATGCTCGGCACTATAAGTAAAAATTTAGCATCTGAATTCACATTTAGTAGGTAATAAAAAACTAAAGTTCCAAATATTAAAGATTTTCCGCCAGCTGTAGCTACTTCTATTATACCAAATTTATGTTTTAATAGTTTGTATATGGCTTCCACTTGATGATCATAAGGAACGAATGGCTTCGTAATATCTTCTTTTTCTTTGTAATCCTTATAAAAATAATCAGTAAATCTTTTTACGTCTTCTATAGATATAGTTTTATCCACAGGGAAAACATCTTTATTTTCTATAATAAAAGGATAACCATATTCCTTACAAACTCTATATACTTCGTGCCATAAACCAAAATGAATCTTGTTTGTTCTTAAAAAATTAATTTTTCCATCCCAAGGAGTTAATTTATATCTAGCCATGAAAAAATAATTTTTAACAAATTTACTAAGACTCAATTTTAATTGGTTATATTCCTCTTTGGTGGATTCTATTAAAATCAATTCAGACCCATTCTCACTTATTTTAAATTTCATACAAAATATATATTTAATTATGAGTTAAATGTTTTTTTAACTTTTACATTTTTATATATAAGAATAAAAATAACGAGATATGAAACACATTAAAGATTTTTCAAACATCAAAGAAAACTTTGACGAATTAGCCAACATGTTCTATTTTGTGAGAGATATCCCATATAATGAAAAATATGGGCATTTAGAATTTTTAAGGAGTCTAAGTTTGAGCACAGAGCAATATTAAAAATTAGCGAGAATGATCGATGATTATGGAGATGAAAAATATAGTAGAGGTTACGATAATGGTTATGAAAGCGCATCATATCATCATGAATTAAGATAAAAAAATATAAAATAATGCCTAGAATTATTTTTTTGAAAAATCTATATAAAAAACACGACGCCTTTGATTTAAAGGGGAAACTAGAAAAAAAACTATATGGTAAAATAATAGATATTTTTGAATACACAGAAAAAATAAGCGTTAATGAAATGGATCCATATGGTGAGGAACAGTGGGATGATGATCCGTCTTGGGAAAAAATAGATAAATTATATTTAATATGTAGAGATGTTGAATTGAAAGCTGTGCTACTCAAACCAGGAGAGAATATTGTAGCCGCTCGCATAGAAACACGCACATGTAAATCTGGAGTTGTAGATTTACGAGATGATAGTTTAATAATATATGATAAAGATGTGGAGCCAGAAAATAAAAATCAATAATGAAAAGCACTTTAATATATCGTAAATTTAATACAACACCAACCATAGGAACCAGATCAGCTAAAGATATAAAAAGTTTTTTTGGTAGTAAACTCATAGATATTGAAGATGACATTCTAATCAATGACATATCTATACAATATTCTGAAATAGTAGATAAAGTTAATATAGAAAATGACCATTATCAATATCTTATAAAAAATTCTTTACATCCAGAAACTACAATTTTAAGAAATTTAGATGATGTTAAATTTGATAATCATTCTTTAGACGTTTATAGTCAAACAGAAAGAGCCTATAATAATTTTGAATGGATAATGACGATAAACGCCAAGAATATACTTAGAGAATATTTATTTTTAAAACTTAAAGAAAGTAGAGTTTTTAAATGTGTTAGAGGAGTAGACGTTGTTGGTTCTAATATAAATGGATACATGTATGATTATATAAACGAAAACATGTTGAACAGATACAATATCTATGATCTTAGTTTTTATGCTAGGTATTTTGATGTAGTGAATCAATCAACCATTTTTGATAAAAATCAAACATTAAAGAAGCCAAATTATAATAAAAATGTTTATAATTTATCTAATAAAATAAAAGATGTTAATATAATTACTCCAGATTATTTGAGTAATCTAGATACAGTTAAGATAATATTCAATCAAACAAAAGACTATAGAAAATATAAGTTTGATTATTACTTTACCATCTCATATAAAAAAATATAAAACAAATATCAAATTCACATTTATAATTTATAAAATTAAACATTTTTATGCCTGAACAAGAAGAAAATATAGATAAATTAATAATAAAGCTTAAAGAATCTGAAGATTACTGGATAAAGACAGTAGAATCGTTAGCTAACAGGTTGAGATGTAGTGCTAAAGCTGTAATATCTTTACAAGCTGACACTATAAGCCAAAGACAGAGAGTGGCTGAGAATATAAAAGACATGTCTTATGAAATGTTTAAATTGGTGTCAAAAATTAAAGCTAATAAAAAACAAATATTTGAGTATTATTCGACAACATATCCAATAATTGTGAACGCCACGGAAAAAGCTAAATTGGTAGAATGGGATTTGCATAAATTGGATCATCAAAAAAATGTATTGGACAATCACATTGATTTTTTGAGAGAATGTTTAAAAGATTTAGATAATGTGAATTTCGCCATTAAAAATAAAATAGCTTTATATCAATTGACAGATTTGGATTAAATAAATCCAGTTTGATTTTTAAATGTAGATTCGGTTTTAATAAAGAATTCTTTATCCCATGATGATTTGAATATAAATCTACTATCATATTCATATCCAAATTCATCTATCGCTGGATATATCCTATATTTATCTATTAAATTACTCAACACATCAACTTTCTCATTTACTTTAGAGAAAATTAATTCTTTTATTTTTCCAAAATCATTTAATGTATCATCAAATTTATAGTTATTATCAAAATACACAGTTCTACTAGCTGTATATGTAGTTCTATACCACTCATAATGAACTCTTATTGTAATACATTTAATAAGTGGTAGTATAAGTGGAGTGCTCCCACTATTTAATAAATAAACTTGTATAATTGATCCAAAAAGAGGATTTTTTATATCATCTCCAGTTAAAGTATTTCCAGACCAAGTTGGATTTTCTTCTCCCCACATGTCATTTGCTCCACCATATGTTTGTCTGGTTAAAGAATTTATCCATTTATTATCACTAGATAGAGCTTTATTATCTGACCACGCATTAGATAGTAAGTAACAGTTCTTTGATAATCTAATATTGGAATCTATTACATATATAGAACTAGTTGGAGCAACATTTGAAGATCTTCTAATTGTTAATGTAATACCTGTTATTACAGCATCAGATGGCACAGAAGAAAAATCAAATCCAGCCACGCAAAGATAATTAGACTGCACCATACTATAGTTCACTGGAGTGTTTATTTGTCCATAAGTCAATTCATTGGAGCAGTTAATATTATTTAAATTTGTCCATTGTAAAGATGTTGGTGAAGCTATTAATTGAAAAGCTGACGATGGTGACGAACTAGAATATGTTGTTCTAGTTATTGTTGTTGATCCTGTTGTGATGTCGTTATAACAGAAATATCCCTCTTTGAATAAATTAATATCTTTGAATATTGGCTCATAAGGACCTTGAAATCTGTATATTATTGATTTAGATGATTTTGAGTCGTCAAATGTTAATAAAGTAGCAACATAATCATCTGGAACACTATTTACATAAAATGGATAGGTGGTATAACAATTATTATTTAAATTTATATTTATAGGTGTTTCTACACTCAACATAAATGGTTGATAAACGTAATCCCATATATTAGTCATGCTATTTACAGATCCAGACACAAAGTTATTAACTATGGTCGATCCATATTTTATAACACCATCTATTTCTTTTATATAATAATATCTCACATATAATCCGTGATTATTATTATAATCGTTTATAGCTGTAATGAAATTAGATGCTGTGAAAATAGATGGATTATAATTTATATAAGTACCGTCCTTTTTCTTACTATAGTATAACCCATTCTTTTCATCGAATATGCTAATATCATTTAGATAAGAAGATCCAGAAACTGTAGCATTTATTAATATTAATATATTCTTATATTTCTCATTTAAAATTATATTTATTCCGTTGTTTGTTGTATCGATATAACCGTTATTAAATAATAAACCGTTATCAGTGCCGTTATGATTTTCATTGAAAATTATAGATAATTTATAATCATTATAATCTTTATCACCATAAAGTATGCTACTTATCGAGCTTGTGGATCTTGTTCCTATAGCTGTTGTGTTGGTTTGAGTTAAATAGATACTATCTATCTCTCTTACTTTTATTTTTAGTCCCTTAAATAAAGTCACTGACGGAACGTCGCTATCTCCGTAGTTGAACACAGAATACTTATCGTAAGATTTGATGTATAACATAGACTGATCTTCATAATACATTTTATTTTTGAAAAAGAAAGTAAAATAATCAAAATCCATATTAAAATACGCGTCTAAATTAAATCCAGTTCCTATTTGATCTGAAATAAAATCATATTGTATGTTGGTTGTCTGATTTTTATAATAAGTATAGGCTGTTGGTGACGCATCATAAAAATTACCAATTCTATAAAAATAATCCATATTTTTATTTATAACGTTTGGTGTTGTTAAGAATGGATCTGTAGTTCGATTATGTATCCCACCAGCTTCATAATTATTATTTAGTTTATAAGAATAATCAGAATGACTTATAGACCCCATAAATCCCCATTTAACAACAGACTGATTTTTTCTCCAGATATCAGAAAGCTCATATAATTCATTCCCGCCAGCAGAAGATTGTTGGCCTAGACTATATACTTCATATAACTCATCATCAGCTATGTATTCTGATGACACATTACTAACTTTATATTGTGAAGTAGATCCAAGTCTTTCTGTTCTCTTGGCTGGGGGTATGCTCTCATCATTGTAATCAAAAGCATATAATTTTTCTTCATTTGTAGTAACATATTCTGTTTTTTCATAATCAAAATTGGAATAATTAGTTACTACTCTATCGAAATCAAAATCTTTAACGTCAGAAAATCTAGCTCTATAGATAGGGAACATTAATGGAATTTGGCCATAGTTTTCAACATTTTTACTAACGTAATATTCTGAATTTTTACCAACTATCCAATATTCTAATCTGTCTCTATTTAGATTTATGCCATAATCACTTTGTATAAAATATTTATAATAATTTATATCTCCAGTAACGGAGTCTGTCATTAACTCGTTTTTACCATCCAAATCTGTTTCAGAATATGTTAACCCAGAGCTATATTTTATTACATGATATTTATCATCTATTTTTATTAAATATAGATCTCCATACATATTTTTTTCGTTTCCATCACAATCAATATATTTATCAATGAAGAAGTCTGATGTCTGACCAGATAAAACATTAAAATTACTGTAATTTATATCAACAGATTTTAAATTAGTATATCCTGTGTTCCAATAATCATCTAATATATCATCGCTAACAACTTTCCACACATACGATCCATTTTGAATAATTCGAACAACTGGGTATAATCCAGACACTGTTATATCTCGATAAAAATCACTGGTGTTATCAATAAAAATATAATACTCTTTTTTATCATCCCAAGTTTCAGTAAAAGGATTAACACTTGGAGCATTAAATGCACTATCTAAATCACAATAATCTATTGTAACTCCGGTTGCGCCAGTGACTATTATATTATTAACAAGATATGTGTTTGGTGTCATGGTTGGTGTTCTATATGATGTTATATTACCAACAAAATCTAAACTATCAATATAAAAACCATAATATCTGTTCATTGAGTATTTTCTCAAAGAATATGGAGTAGCTGGTGTATCATCAAATAAAAATTTCAAATTAAGAATGTATGGAAAGATTAATCCGCTTCTTTTATATCCATCAGTTATGAATTTCTCAAATCTAAAATGTGGAGTTTCAATTTCATTTCTATCTTCCATAAATAAAGGTTTATATGTATAGATGCCTGTTTTATAATCCATCCCATACCAATTTGAGAATTCAGCTCTTTCTGGATGATAATAGAAAGCTGTTTTCGGTATTCTATCATTATTTATGTAATTTAGATTTAACCAAGATCCAAGATTTGTTGAATATGTCATATCAAAATACTCAACACATTTCCATTTATCTATTATCTCTGTTCTGAAATTACTATTACTTATTTGTGATAACACGAAATCGTTATTTCCATCCAGATTATAATTTGATGGATCGTCTACTCTGAGAATTATAAACCCATCTGGAATATTATTTTTTCTTATGTATAGAGGAGCTAAATAATCAAATTCCTCAGTATACCATTGATCTTCAACATATTCAGCTCCTGCCCAATACGTTGTATCAAATTGATTTTTGAAATCGCTTTGTATGGTACTATTATCATTATCATATCTTATATCATAGGCTAAATCAACAGGTAATTGTTTGTAGAAGTAAGGTATTTTGTTTTCTAATAACTCATTTTTGGTCATAGCAAAATGTTTGTATTTAGTATTGTTTAACTCATTGTTTGAATTAAAACTCTCTAGATACAAAGAATAGTTAGATGTTACTACAACTTTTAAATTCGTTGTTAATAATGGGTTCGTTCTTAATAGTTGAAAACTTTTATTTATCATCTACTTCTATTTTTTTATACAAATTCTTCATTTAATCCACCTAATGGTCTTAGAAAACTTCTATATCTGTTAAAATTAAATGTAATGTTAAATTGATAATTAGTATTATCTGATGTTTCAAACCAAAATTTTAATTTTCTTGATTTAGGTGTATTTGTTGTTGCCACAGAAGCATCAAAATTGTCTGGTGGTGCTGTTAATGTGGTGGCCCCATTGAACCTAAATAATAATTTTAGACCAATATTAAATTTTGTTTGAGGTTTAATTAATCTTGTTTTATCTTGACCACTTTCAACAAAAGATGATAGGTCTGGTAAATATGGGAACACTCCACATAATAGATCTGTGCCACCAGCTGACCATAAAGTTTTATCTTTTAAATTCCAAACCACATCTGGACTTGTTGTTGATGTCCATCCACTTGATCCAAGATTATAGCTTGTTGAGTTTAATATCAGAGGCACATGTGAGCTTGATGTTGCCCCACTAGCTAACCAATCACTATCTTTGTCAGCGAACCACATAAATTGATAATCTCTTTGTGTGTATAAATCACTGTTCCAGTCTATCATCAATATTTTATTTATTGTCCCACCGTCTGAATAGAAAGCGTTTGTCCCGCCACTTGAATAAGTTCTGTTTGAAAGAAAACCTAGATTTCCACTTTGAGCAGCATTTTCTATAGATAGTACATAATCCTCTACTACATTTATTCCATTTGAATATGTTCTTGTAGTTCCAGTTAATAAAGTGCCGTAATCCTCACATTCAACAGTTATAGATGTGTTTGTGTTATTAGATATAGTTTTTAACGCTGTTGATTTTTTGAAAAGAACAATATTGATAGTCCCTTTAGCTCCAGCTATAGTTTGTTCTAGTTTAGCGATTCTATCAGTTAAATATGTTAAATATTGATATAAATTCACCGAACTGCTTTGATCTGTTCTAAAACTAACTTGTATGGTTTTATCAGTGTGAGCAAAATAGTCTTGATTTACATAAAAACTATCATCAGTATGTTTGTTAACACCTTTAGTACTCAATAAGTTATCGATCTGTAGCATAGTTTGATCTTGAGTTGCCTCAGCTAATATAAATTGATTATCAGATAATACATCTTTTAAATCATCTGGAAACTCAATTAGTAAAACATTACTCCAGTCAGATTCTAATAAGGAATCTGGCCATCCAACCTCTGAAATTGATTTTATTCTAATCTCAACTCTTTCATTTTGTTGAATTGGAATATCCAATTGATTAATGTTTGGAGTATCAGCGTCTGATACATCCTCTATTTTCCAATACCATTGTTTGCTATTTTCATCCCAGTATCTTTTTCTAACATCTGATAATATTTCTACCCAGTTAGAAAAATTAGCATATTTTGGAGCTGTTGATGGATTTTCAGTGGTTGTTGCTACATCAGTGGCAGCAATAGGAGTAGTTTTACCAACATTCACTGGTGGAGTAGCTGTTCTTCCAGCTTCACTACTACTCGATGCGCTCAAGTTACCAGTTGAAGCAGCGACAGAAGCCCCACCTGATGTTCTAGTACCACTCACTCTAGATGCTGTTGTGGTATTTGTTGGAACCACTCTAGTGTTTGTAGTTGTAGTTGTTTGTGTAACAGGAGTATATTCAAAAGTTTGAATATTATTAGAATTACCACTTTTCGAGCTATATCTATATTGAATTCTAAATTGTACAACGTGTTGAGGATTAGTTTTATCAGATAAAATTGGCTCTGGAAATCTCCAAAATCCTCTTACTCTATATTTAGGAGACACATTATTATTTATACCAGTGTTTATATCATTTATTTGAGTTAGGAAAGATGATAAATTTTTAGTATTAATATCTAGGTCTGTTTTTAATTTATTAACCTCATTTAAATATGTTTGTTTCTCTGTTGTTGTTAAACCACCAGCATTTAATTTAGAATTCTTTTGAGCAATAGCTGTATTTAACTGAGAAATCTTTGATTTCACTCCTTCTTTTTCAGAATGTAATTTTTTCAATGTGTCCAAATCTTTATCATCTGTTAAATGTTTATTTATCTGAACAACCTTAAAATTTTCAGCAGATAAAGTTGGTGGATTTGGAGGAGATCCTAGAGTTGTAGGTATTCTTTTACTTATCATATCTCTTAGTAATGCTCCATAATCATACACAGCTTTAATATAATAATTAGATAGATTTATATTATTGTTTGTATCAAGAACTAAATCATTTGTATAAAAAGAAATCCCTTTACTCCAAAGATTTCCTATTAAATTATTATCAGTATTTATTGGTTTAACGAATTGAACTATATACTCATCGAACCCGATATTTATTTGTACTGATTTATTGGCTGATATATCACTATAATATTTCAAAACATTAGTTCCAACAACAACTGGATCGTACCCCTCAATTTTTTCCAGTCTTACTTTTGTATTAGAAGAATCCGTGTTAACTTCAATTATTTTATATCTAGTTGAAGCATCTAATTTATTTACTATCAATTCATCACCAATGGATAATGTTTTTATAGAACCATCTATACCATAGTATTTTATATTATTTAAATGATACCATAATTTATTATTTATATCATCTATTTCAGTTTTTATAACAGAATATATTCCATAATAATTTAATGACTTTAATTTGAGGTCATATATTTGCTCGTCATATGGAGCCACAGTATCAACCACTATTCCATCGTTAGTTGAATTATCATACCAATTTAAATAATCAGTTATATTTATATCGGTTTTATTTAAAAAATTAGCAACAAAACTATTATAAGATCTTAGTCCACTTTCAGTTAAAGTGCCGTCTTCATTTTTTTCGAATCTAACAATGTATCTCCTAGATAAAATCTTATTAACCGCAAGATCTATCTTATCAGTTAAATCTATTGTCACAGCCAACATAGGATTCATTAAGGATTCAAAGAAATGGTTGTTAATCGGAGTAAATGTAGACACTTGATTAATATAACCAATTGGAGCTGGCTCTAAATTCAGATCTGTTGTCATGACTCTTTTAATAGATTTACCATCTCTTATGTATGTATATCCGTCGATAGATGACATTCTTTTAATGTTTTGATTCATAGTATCTACCTCATTCTTAAGCCATCCAACAGTTGGTTGGGCATATGAACTTACAACACCATCGTCATCATAAACTATATTGACGCTAGAATCTTGGCTTGATACTAAATCATTAATTTTTACTAATATCTCTATATTATTTTTATTCATTTTGGTTATTTGCTCCGCTAATGATATAAATGAATTGACTGGTTCCACGATTTAAAATTATTGTTTTTTGTTAAAGACTAGTCTTTAATGGCCAAATCGCTTGGCCTCTACACCCTAGAGTTTGAACAATTTCTTGTTCCTTATCTGGCGCTACTTTTCTTAAAATGTTTATTGCTCCATTTAAATCAGCATTAATTCTAGTTTCATTTGAACTTATGAATAATCCTCTATGTTTTCTTTTTCCCATGTAGTTCTCTTGTTTTTTAAGTTGTTCTAGATCTAATTCTGAACATTTTGATAAAAAACATAGATTATCTAAAGATTCCTATCTTTTATCTGATTTATTTATTACATGCTTTTCTGTTAAATTCATAAAAACAATATAAAAATTGTTGTTTTTTATATCGTTATATATTAATATTAAAAAATTATTTTTCCCCATTTCCATATTTATATATATATATATAAAGTGATACACTCTCTTTAAATACTCTTTTTAAATAAAAAAATCATAAAATAAATTTAATATATAGAAGAAAAACATTTAAAAAAATGGACAAAAAATTAAACAATCTTTTAAATTTTGATGATTTTGAAAAATCATGGAAGGCTAAAGAACAAAAAAGTACTAAACGTACTGATGTTGGTTTAGATGTTTTCGAGAAAAAAGCTTCTCCTAAACAATTAGAAGCCAGAAAGAAGTTTCTAGAAATGATCAATAAGAAAAACAAAAAGAAATGTAAATGCGAAGATTAAATCATTTAGATCTATTTGAGGAAATAGGATTTGATTATAGTAACAGAGAAAAAAACGAACCAGAAAATAAAGGCAAAATAAGCGATATCGAACCTTTTCCTTTATCTTCAATAGAAAGATCCTACAAAAAGGTGGCTAAGTCTGCGTTTGATGCTGGAAAAAGTAACGTGATGACATTTGATGAATGGTGGTCAAACACGTGGAATTTTAATGATAAAGAAAAAGAAGTTAGGGTTAAAAAAAAATATAAAATTATGGAAGAATTAAAAAATATTAGAAATTATCAAGAATTTAAAGATTCTTTGAATGAGGAATTATTGTGGGGAGCTATTAAAAAATTATTTAGTACTATTTTTGCAAAAATAGATAAAAAATTAGCTGATAATATTACTAATTTTACAAAAAAATTGGATGGATCTAGAAACTGGACAGATTCTCTTAGATTGTTTGAACAATCAACAAAAGATAGACAAACAATTTGTACTGAAAATATGAACGCCGCTACAGGTCCATTGGGAATTAGAAAAGTTCTATATGAAACATCATTAGTCTTATTTGCACAACTTCAAGAGATGTCTAACAAATACCAATTACAAGATATTGCCGCAAAGAAAGTGTTTGAGGGGCAACAAGAAGCTAACATGTTTAATTTTGATAAAGTTGACGATTTTAATAAAAACGCTTTAGCTGCATGTAACGCCAAAATGTTAGAAATGAATAAAGCAAATACGGCTGGATATGATGAAGCATCTTTGAAAAAATATTTAGAAAGTCATCCTGATATGAGCGCTGTTCAATCTACTAATCCGGCTCCAACTAATACAACAGTTCCACCAGATCAAAAAGCTAAAAATGATAAAATGAGAGGTAATACAACAGAAAATAAAAATTTTGATGATCAACACAAATTATTCGAAGCGGATAATGCGCCAGCTCCAGATCCTAATGCCACACCAAAAGGTGATATAAATAAATTGAAAGAATCCTCAAATAAATGGATAAGTAATAATTTATTAGGTTTTTCTTTACAAAAAGTAAAAGGTATTAAACCACCCGCAGCGGCCAACGCAGCCAATGACCCATTTAGTATAGCTGTGAAGAATACAAAATCAACAAATTATCCAGATAATTTGGCAAAATTATTGAGAAATATAGTAAACTTACCTCCAGGGATTTTACCGAAAGTGAGAGACGCCATAGCGGGAGCTGAGGGTAAAGATAAAGAGCAATTTAAACAAGAAATGGGGTTATTATAAAAAAAAGAGGAGTTTAACTCCTCTTTTTTTTATTTAATTTCAATTAGTTTTGGTTCCGTTTTTGGTGGGAGTTCTTTCTTTTTTATTGATAAAGAAAGAATACCATTTTCCATTTTAGCATCAACGTCGTTAGTAACATTCTCTGGAATTCTAAATGATCTGCTAAAAGATTTCTTTGTGAATTCTTTTCTTGAATAATTTCTTTTATCTTCAGACGTTTCTACTTTATGCTCAGCTTCTACAGTAATTACGCCTTCATTTAAATTGATTTTTATTTCATCTTTTGAGAACCCAGGTACACTTACGTCTATTATATAATCGTTTTCTCCCTCGTCGATATTGACCCTACCTACACTACTAATAGTTTTGTAGTATGGATAATCAAACATACTAGTTTGAAAACCATCAACGAATTCGCTAAGATCTCCCATAAAATCGATAAACGGATCCTTGTACTTCTTTAATTGTTTCATATTAATTTCCTCCTTATTTTTTTCTTTATCTTATCAAATATCATACCTATACATATATATGTCATTTTGTCTTATTGTGGCCTAGTAAATCCTATTTTTCTTCTGACAAAACTACTATCATCCCCCTCTATACCATGCAATAAAACAGTATTATCATTTTTAATTGAATAAATATCAGCTAGTGTCATTTCATCTTTAATCATCCCCTCATCAATTTTTAAAATTGATGCCAGTTTCTTGCCATTTTCTATATTTAATTTTTTAAATTCTTTTCTAGCTATTAATCTTTCTGGTCTTAATAAAGATTTATCTAGATCATTTAAATGAGTATTAAATGTGGCTATTATTTGTATAGATAAGATATCGTTTAATATACCATCTGTTAAATTTAATAAGTTTGTTATTCCCATATTTCTATTAGATTCTCTAGAAGAAAGAAGAGGTTCAGCGTCTTCTATTAAAAGTATAGAATTTTTACCATTGTCCATAGTCCAACTGGTGATAAAGTTAAAAAAGGTTGGATCTGTAACAGATTCTACCATAGTGGGTGGAAAATATAATACTTTTTTATCTGTTTTTGATAGTTTTTGCAATAGATGTCTGATGAAAAAAGTATTATGACTTAATATATCATTAGTATAATATTTATGATTGGATTTATCATCTAAGTCTAAGTCGTACATGTTAGATCTTTTATCAGTTTTTTCAATTGACAATATTTTATCTAATCCATTTTTTGTTTTTATAAAATCTTCCTTTTCTAGATCTTTAACAAAAACCTCATTATTATTTTCATCAAAAACTATATGAGTATCGGCACAAATTAATTCTAATCCTGTTTCTGTTTTTAATATCCATTCGTCGTATTCGATAGTTTTATGAATAGCATTGATATCAGCCCATCCGTTATCAGTTAGAACTTCATATCTTTCTATCATAGTAGTTTTTATAAATTTCTTATTCATTTTTTTGATTATTTTTTAGAAATTCTACACATTTGTTTAATTCAATATTTGTATTATTTTTAACATCATTTTCCCACACTATATGAACGTCATATTTTAGATTTTTCAATTTTTGAATTTTAATACTATCATTTTCCCATATTTCATGAGCTTTGAAATTGAAATTTTCTGATACTTTTATTATGTCATTTTTCTTATATAATTTTGGATTAGCGTGAAAGAAATCACCATTAAATTCTATTATTTTGTTTTCTTTTTCGTTCATTAAATCAACATAAAAACCATTTTTGCCTTCAAATTTTATCCACTTTTCATTTTTTTCATAAAACAATGTCTCATTCATCAAATTTTGTAATTTATCAAAAAAAGATTCTGATATTTTCGAGTATCTTCTATAAAAGTTTTTATTACATCCTCTATTTTTAACCATTTCATTAGCATTAAATTCGCCATATTCATCGATCAATTGTTGTTTGGTCCTTCCTCTTTTTTTATTTATAATATCTCTTTCTTTTTTTGATTTTGAATAATAAGTTTTTTTCTTTTTTCCATCATAGATTCGTATCCATCACTATTCAATTTAAGATATGGGTTAGATTTTATTTTTTGTTCTTCTATTTTTTTATTTATTTCAATATCATCCGTTATGCCTTTTTTTATCCAGTATTCTTTTTGATAAGGGCTTAACATTTTTTTATATGATTCTTTAGTTCTTTTTAAATTCGATTTTTTTTGATAAGATTTAACTATTTTAATAGATTCTTCTTCTGTATATCCTTTCTTCATCCAAAATTCTTTACATCTACATGCTACATGAAGTTTCTTTTTTCCATTTATTAACTAGATTTATTGATTCCTCATCTGTATATCCTTTCTTCATCCAGTATTCTTTTTGATAGATATGTTGTTTCATCCTGGTTTTTTATTTTACCAGGAATTGGTAAAACTACAAATCTTCTATATTTATTTTTTTTATATTTCCGGTTATTTTATCTCTTACAATGATTTTAGTTTTACCATGTACGCATTTACCTGTGCCAGGATCCCCATGTAATAAAACCAATCCTTTTTTATCAGATTTTAATTTTCTAAATAGATTATTATAAAAATCTTTAAACCCTATACCGTAATGTAGATCCAAATCTTTTATTCTAAATTTCTTATCTAGCGTGAATTCTTTTACGTATAATTCCCCGTTACCGTCAACACTCATCATACCTATTGAATTTCTATCATATTCTTTAACTAATGATTTTCTAAATATATCTATTATTAATTTTTCTGTTTCCTTGTTAGTTTTTGTGGAATTGTGAGGAGGCACTAATAAAGTATTGCCCTCTATAAGACTTTCGTGTTCGTTTAGTTTTATATCTAATTCTGGATTGGCATACATACTTTTTGATTCTCCTGTCCATAAATTGAGCATATATCCATCAGATATATGCCAGACTTCTCTATTCGAAATATACTTATTTCTTTTTAAATTATAATCTGTATCATTAAAAACAATTTTAGATTCTGGAAATTCTTTAGTTAACAAAGATTTTAGTTTGTCGTGTTGAAAGATGTCACAGTCGTCATCAGTTATTTTCAATAAAGATGGGGTTTCCATAAATTTTGATTGATATTCCTCTAAGATATTAAAATCCTCAAGAGTTTTACTTTTCCCATTAGTTTTAACGGCCATTATGAGATCCTTAAAATAACTGTTATCTATCATGTGTCTTATTTTTGTAATTACGTCGTCATCATATTTATTCATATATCTGAGTGAGTTTTTCTATTATATACTCTGTGAGTTTTTCTATTATATACTCTAAAAAAGATAACGGGTTTATAATTTTTCTAGTCGATAATTTTAATATATAAGCTCATGATTAAAAGATTTGAGGGTTGGTTTAGTCTCAAAGACGATGATTGGGTAGAAGAACATAAAAGAAAATTTCACGAAGAGAATTCTGATATGTTTAGCTCTTTTGATGAAAATAGACCATGTAAATATTGTGGAAAACAAGTTACTATTGGACTTAGTAAGGTGTGTAGTGATTGTGAAAGAAAAATAATAGATAGAGAAAGAGCAGTTAGGAGGGAACAACAAGAAAGAATTCAGGCTGAATTAGCTAGAGAATTAAGAATACAGGTATTAAATGATTTTGAAAAACAGAAGAAGAAAGCAGATAATGAAAGAAAAGAAAAAGAGATGCTAAAGAAAAAAATTATTAGCGATTTAGATCCATATGGTGAAGAAGTATGGGAGACTATAAATTCTGATGAATTTCCTGATAAATTATCCGACGAACATTTTTGTAAATCTTGTGGTGCTAAATTAAAACCTATGGAAATGTCAGTTTGTTCGAAATGTACACATAATGAATATAAAAAAAGAGATAAAAAATTATTAAAGGAATCTATTTTTAGAAAATTTGTTGTATGTATTGACTCATGTGAAACATTAACTAAAAATAAAATATATACTGTTTATAAATCAATAAAAACATCAACCAATGAATTCTATTATGTTAAAGATAATAGAGGATCTTTTTCATATTATTTTAAAGATAGATTTATAGATATAAGTAGAAAAGAAGCTATTAGAAAAATGAAAGAAATGAATAAACTCGAGAAAAATTTAAAAGATAAAAATAGGGACATATATCCTTACGGTGAGGAGGATTGGATATCAGAGAAAAAAATATCTTATCAGAAAGAACTGTGTCAAGATATATGGAATGGGGATATTATCAAAGAAAAAATAAAAAAGAAGCTTATTAAAATAGCTAAAGATTTTTATGACGATATAGATTTGGAAACAGAAATAAAAGATATAGTGCTTACTGGATCTATGGCAAATTATAATTATACTGAATCATCAGATATAGATGTTCATATAATTATAGATTTTGCTGATGTGAATGAAGATACAGTTTTAGTTAAAAGAGCAGTAGATGGACAAAGATTTATATGGAATCTTAGACATAATATAACGATAAAAGGACATGATGTAGAATTGTATGTCCAAGATGATGATGAAGAACATAGATCATCAGGGTTGTATTCATTATTTAATGATAAATGGATAATTAAACCAACTTATAATCCACCTGATATAGAAGATATTGATATCGATGTTAAATATGATGCTAGATTATACGCTATAGAAAAATTTGAAAAACTATCCAAAAGGAATCTAACATCCGAAGAAAGCGAGGAGCTATATAATAGTGCTAAAGATTTAAAAACTAAAATTATGAAATCTAGAAAAGATGGATTGGAGTCTGGGGGAGAGTTCTCAATAGAAAATCTAGTATTTAAGAAATTAAGAGCTGAAGGTGGAATTAAAAAACTTATAGATACCATAACAAGATTTTACGATAAAATTTATAGTCAATGATAACTCAATTTAAAATATTTGAAGGGGATTTCGCTGGTACCAAAAAAAAAAAGAAATCTCGCTTTGGTAATGACATAAAAAACTTCCTGGTGACAACACCCAAAGTGAATAAAAAAATATTTTTCTTTAAAACAATAAAAAAAGGAGCTATAAAGCTCCTTTTTTTATTAAATCCTTCCAAAGAAAACCACTAAATCTTTAGTTTAGTGGATGAATTTGAAAAAATCTGACCTCTTATATTTAATATATACATTTAATTAGTTCTTTGAAATATTGGTTCAATTGGCTCTGTGATAAAATCTTGAATCACAGGTAAAATCAATAAAGCGTTTCGTCACATTTTTATTGTCTTGGTTTAGTTTTAACCATGAACTTGTCTCAAAGAAACCACTAAATCTTTAGTTTAGTGGTAGTTCATTTAGGTTCTGCTATTTGATTATCATTAGTTTTAGCACTATATATGTATTCATGATTGTAAACTGGATTTACACCGAAAGATTTCATGGACACATAAATGTCTTCTAGACATTCGTCATCTGCTCCACCCACAATTATAACAGTTTTTCCTTTTAATTTTAAATAAAGGTTATATAAATTTTCGTTCACATAAAACCATCTATGATTATTGTTGACCTTAACCAAATAAGCATTCTTTCCAACTAATTTAAATTTTTGCCCTTCAGCAGCGTTTGGAAATCTTTTTGCTAATTGCTGAACAGTCTCTTTGATTTTATTGTCAAATTTAATTCCATAATTTTTCCTTATTGTTTTTAATGTGTTTGGAAAATTGTATGTGAAATTCTGGGCTTTATTACCATCCCATATTTGATAAACACCCTTACCAATATTATCATCTTTAGGAAATTTTTCACAATAACTAAATATATTTTTCTCATAATTCTGTGGAGTGAATTTATCAAATTGTTTTTGAACATCAACCACTATAAGTATGCCGTCATTTTGGCTTAGATTTTGAGATTCAATCAGATAGTTAGAAAAGGTTCTCACTGTGTGTGTTTAATTTTTATTTATATATTAAAGTTAAAAAACCAATTTTACAATTTAATATATAAAAATAATCAAATTATATGTTAATAACATCAAAATTAGAAATAAACATAAATAACAGAACCAAAAATTATTATGAGTTACTCGGATATGTTACAACAGGTGTTACTGATCTAATTGACATAAAAGATATCCCGAAAAACATCCAAAGAATAATCGAATGTTCTTGTGACGATTGTGGTAAATACATGAAAATAAATTATCAAAATTACAATATGGGGTTAGAAAAAAAAAACAAAAAAACGATGATATGGTGTTGATAATCCAATGAAATCTAAAACAATAAGAGAAAAGAGAGATTCCACTATGATAGAAAAATACGGACACTCTTATAGTTTTGATAACGAGGAAATAGAAAAGAAAAGAAAAGAAACCATAAATAATAGAACAAAAGAAGAGAAAGATGAAATAGTAAATAAATGGAAAAGTTCAATGGATTTTGATGAATCTGTCTCAAATTTTAAAAAAACAATGAAAAACAAATATGGGGTTGAGCACGCGCTTCAATGCGAAAAAATTAAAAGTAAAATGAGAGAAAAAATAAAAAAATAGAACACCCGAAGAAAAATCATTAATTATTGAAAAAATTAAAAATACTAATATTGTTTTATATGGTGTTGATTATCCCATAAAACTAGATAAATTTAAGAAGAAATCCAGAGAGACAAAAAGAAAAAATTCTATTTTATCTTTTTTAAAAAGTCATGGAGATTTGAATATAAAAAATATTTTTTGAATTTAAAATGAGAATAAAAATTTAATATATAGAAAAAAGACATTATTATATGGCTTCTATAACATTAGAACAATTAATTGATATAGTACAACAAGATTTGACTTTCTCTGGAGCCCTTCCAAAGGTTCTTCCTGATCAAGAAATTTATCGTATAATAAAAGAGTTGGCGTTAGAATGGTTCTATAAGAACTATCAATTTGCTGTTATGAAGTCATATTACTATCTAAGATTCGATTGGGCAGCCCAGGACGCATATACACTGTATGAATATTTCATGTTGCCCGAGGAAGTAGAAAATATCACAAGAATAATAAAAATAGACGACCCTTCTTTATTCCGTATAGGTATACAAGCTCCTCATTTATCTATTAATCTTGGTGTTACTAATCAACCATTTTTAACTTCTTTTGTTACGACAGCTGGGGATCTATCATTGTATAGGTCTACTATATCATATTTCGCTGATGAAATAAATAAATTAACAAAGAATACAATATTCTTTAGTTATAACCACATAAATAAAAGACTCAATTTCTTATCTCCAATAGAAGATAACTCTGATTTGATTCTGGAAATATGGGTTAGAATACAAGAAGAGGAATTGTTTGATTTTGAAATGTTTAAAAAATATTGCATAGGATTATCTAGAATGAGAATGGGAGAATTATTAGGTAGATTTAATTTTAATATGCCTGGCAATTTTACTTATAACGCATCAGATGTGATATCAGGAGGTAAGGAAATGGTTGATTATGTTGAAACTTATATAAAGGAACAAAGCACTGTAGCTTGGTTTAAAATGCATAGATAAAAAAAAATATAAAAGAATGATTAAAAATTTTATAAGATTCGTAAAAGAAAATTTGGTAGCGGATAATAACGATTGGGCAGCCCAGGACGTAGTTACATTTCATGTTTCAGATAAATTATTTAACACTATGAGTTCAATAGATGATTCCAAAGTGGCAAAGTTATTATCATCTTTAAAATACGGAGTTAAAAAAGAAAATTTGGTAGCGGATCCAGTAGATTATTTAGATATAGATAAGGATTTTAATGTATCATTTCTAAAATCAAGATTTTTTATAGAAATAGATAAATGGAATAATACAAGAAGAGTTTCAACCAAGCCAACTAAAATATTAAGAGACATATATAATGAAGATTTTTTAAATTCTAATATTAAACAAACTGATATTGAAGTATTTTCAAATAAATTAGCCTCAATTAAGGCCAAATCTAGTGGAACAGTAGTGGAGGAATTTAGAGGTGAAAATGTGTTGAGAGGATATAATTATAAGAAGGAGTTCAATAAAGATTTTGGGAACAGTTGTGCTAATTTTCATCAAGACATGTTAAATGGAGATTATGAAGAGCCATGGGTGGATAATTATGATGTATATATTAAAAATCCAAAAAATTGTGGAGTTGTTGTTGTTTGGGATAATGGTAAAATAGTGGCTAGAAGAAGTTTTCAACAAGGAGAACAAGTTTGTGATGCTGGAAAATTTAAAAAGGGTGAATTTGTAACTGTTATGGGTAATTATTATGGGATGGGTGGAAGTTATTCTAAGTATTCTCAATTAATAGATGATTATTTAAAGAAAAAATATAATGCACTAGATATGTATTCAGCTAATGGATTTTGTATTCATATGGAAACAAGATGGAAAAATTATCCAGCTTTCGATTTCATGTATGTAAATTTTGATCATCAATTATTATGTACAAAACAACAATCTCTTCCGGAACCATATAGATCATACACATGGGAAAGCACTTATCCTGGTGTTGGTAATGTGGCGCATCTTCATGCTCCTCAATCAGAAATTGATAATAGAATAAAAGAAGAAGAATTAGCTAATAAGGAAAATCCAGTATTGAATTAAATAAAAAAATAAATAATATGTTAAAAAATTTTATTCAGTTTGTAAGAGAACAAGTGGAAGAAAAACCAGCTATTGTTAGATTCAATTTATCTAATAAATTTATTACTCAATTAAGAAGTATGGGTAAAGAATATAAATTAGCTGATCTATATTTAAAATTACCGGGGGGCGTGCCATCAAACGAACTAACTAAAGACCCTGTAAATTACATAACTTCTGAGGAAGATGGTAGTGTGTCGTTCTTAAAACCTAGATTTTTTGAGGAATGTTCTGATGCTCTATGGAACAATACTAGAAGACAGAAAATGAAAATATCTAAAGCTATTAAAGAGATATACAATCAACCTTATTTAGATAGTTATTTAAAACAAACTGATATAGAAAACTTTGTTAATAAATGGTCAGTGTTACTTAAGCCGGCCACTGTCATAGAGCTTAGAGGTGATGATGTTTTAAGAGCCTATAATTATAAAAGAGAAATGGATCCATTTAAATTTGGATTTACTTGCGCTAATTTTGGGCAAAAAGAACCAGGTGGAAGTAAATATGATGAGCCTCTTGTTGAATGGTTTGACATTTATACAAAAAATCCAGAGAATTGTGGAGCAGTTATAGTGATGGATCAGGGTAAAATAGTTGGTAGAAGAACCTTTCAACAAGGTATTCAAACAAAAACTCACGGTGATTACAAGCAAGGTGAATTTTATACAATCTGGGGGAACTACTACGGTGAAGGGGGCGGTGGAAAATATGATATAATGATAAAAGATTATCTAAGGAATAAATATAACGCTAAAGATAAGAGTAATGAAGATGGTATATTTAGAATAAAACTGAAAGAAACTAGATTTAAACGTTATTGCCCGTTTGACTCCATGTATGTTAATTTTCAAACTAACGAACTTGCTAATAGACAACCCATAGACGGCACATGGACACGTACTTATAAAGCTACTTGTCCATATAATATAGTTAGACAAAGACTAGAGGAAGAAAAGAAAAAGAAAGAAGAAGAGAAATCTATTGATGATACACCAGTTAAAGTTTTAGATCCAGAAACAATTACTTAATTTTTTTATTTTGTTTTTTATATTTATATTTGCGTTATGAAATATACAACGATTGGCGACGTTCACGGTAGTGACAAATGGAAAAACGCTGTTTATCAATTTAATGATAATCAGGATATAATGTCGTGCAATCTAGATAACAGTACAGATAAAATTGTTTTTATTGGCGATTATGTTGATGACTGGTATCTCAGCAATGCCACTATTTTACATAATCTTAAAGAAATCATTCAATTAAAAAAAGATTATCCAGATAATGTTATTTTATTGTGGGGAAATCATGACGATGCTTATTTGGTTGGTAATGGTAAGATCAGTGGATTTAGGTATGAAATGATGCACGATCTTTATGATATCTTTAATAGGAACAAAGATCTATTCCAATTAGCTTATCAACATGGTAATGTTATTTGGACACACGCTGGCATTCATCGTGGTTGGTGGCAATATTATGTTCAACCTATAATCAGCGGTGTTATGAAAACTAGATTTAGTGATTTTCTAGGTGATTGTGAGAATGTCGCTGATTATCTGAATTTAATGTGGGAATTTAACTATCCTAATCTTTTTATGATTAGCCATCATCGTGGCGGTAGCGGTAAAGTCGGTGGTCCACTATGGGCTGATAAAATTGAAATTTACACAAAACCATTATATGGTTATCATCAGATAGTCGGGCATAGTCCTGTTAGTGAAATAAAAACTTATGTCATTAGTGAAAATACAAAAGTTACTTTTGTTGATTGTTTGAATGTCTGTGATGATTTTTATACTATTGAGCTACAGTAACTAATATCTCTCCTTTAGCTATATTTGTATCGTCCTTTGTATCAGTTACTTTTATGTAATAAGTGGTAGTGATTGATGGAGTTACCACCACTTCTTTTTCTGTGCTGCTAAATCCTGGTTGTGATGAAGTCCATAAATATTTATATTCCCAAGACCCTTTTGAAGCGTTAGCTGTAAGTTTTACTGGTGTCACTCCACCTTGATTTATTGTTGATGGATCAGCATTAGGTTTAATTTCTATTGGTTCGGCTGGCTCTCCATCAACACCTGGAACTGGAGGTGTAGCACTAACCATAGCTGTCACTAAACCTAAAACTACATCTATAACTTCAAATGGTCTTCTTAATAAAGTTAAAACTATGTTTATTGGAGCTAATGCACTGTCTAATTTATTGGTCGGTAGAATAAGCCCAATATATGATAACGGAGCTAAAAGTGGAACTATTTGAACTATTCTTGTTTGAAAAGCCATCAATGTTGTTGGTATAGATTTTATCGCAGATAAAGCTGTTGGTAAACCAGAACCTGGTGGTAATATAGTAGCAGCTGAAGCTAATGTGGTTATTGCTAAGACTAATTGAAATATCATATCTATAAACGCTTGACCTATTTCACCAGCTTTTATTCTTAATCCAGCTACAGCAAATTTAAATTCTTTTTTAATATCTTTAACTCTTTGTAATAAAGGATTACTAGAAGTCATATGGTTCACTCCACCTTCTCCTTCACCATCAACAGCTACACATTCTGGGTATAAAATTTCATTATCTATTAAAATACCATTTGAATCATATAAGAATTTACCATATACCGTCAGATGAGCTATATCTTCATCTATTTGGTTTATCAATCCACCAGCTGCTATATTCACAACAGCTGCTCCTCGCTGACCTAGAGTATTAACACCAGCATTTATTCCTTGCGTTGGCGACACTCCAGTTATGTTACCGCCCATCATTATTATTTTCTTAGCCATTTGTCTATTTGTCAACATTTTAAATGTTCCATTTCCGTCGGCATCAGAAAAAGTAAACGTTGGAGCTTTTATAGCGCTCAATTTATTGATTTTCTCCCCAATATCTATTATTGTATCGGTTAATACGTCTATATTTAATAATAATGTATCTAATTGGGCCATTAAAAAATAATATTTATTTTATATATTAAAAATAAAAAGTTCAATCACTAATTTTTTATTTAAATAAACTTTATTAACTTTGCATCATAAAAATAAAAAAAATCTTAGTAAATGGATATAAAAGATGTTAAGATTTTCTCAGGTGGATCTAACATAGATTTAGCTTCAAAAGTAGCTAGAAATTTAAAAATGGGATTAGGTCAAATAGAATACAAAAAATTCTCTGACGGTGAAACACTCCCCATTTTAAAAGAAAATGTAAGAGGGCGAACAGTCTTCATAATTCAATCAACTCATTCTCCAATAGATAATTATTGGGAACTTTTCCAAACAATAGACGCTGCAAAAAAAGCAAGCGCTTCAAAGATTATAGCTGTATTGCCCTATTATGGATACGCTAGACAGGATAGAAAGGATCAACCAAGAGTTGGTATAAGTGCTAAATTAGTGGCTAATTTTCTAGAAACAGCTGGGGCAACGAGAGTAGTTTCTATTGACCTACATTCTGATCAAATTCAAGGATTTTTCGATGTTCCTTTTGATCAATTACAATCATTTTATGTATCAGTGCCTTATATAAAAGAATTAGCTATTCCAAATCTTGTTGTCGCAGCCCCAGATACAGGTGGGACAAAAAGAGCAAAACATATGTCTGAGTTCTTGGGAACAGAGATGGTCATATGTTACAAATATAGATCTGAAGCTAATAAAATAGACGAAATGATACTTATAGGAGATGTTAAAGACAAAAATGTTTTGATAGTAGATGATATAGTCGATACAGCTGGAACTTTATGTTGTGCATCTGATTTAATGATCAAGAAAGGATCCATAAGTGTGAGAGCTTTCGCTACACATCCTGTTATGAGTGGAGCTGCTTATGAGAATATAGAAAAATCTAGCTTATCTGAACTTATAGTGACCAATACAATTCCTTTAAAAAATCAAAATAAAAAAATTACTGTTCTGTCTGTTGACGCTTTATTGTCGAGAGCCATAAGAAATATAGTTGATAATAAATCTCTCAGTAAGTTATTTATATAAAATCTTAGTTAGGTGGTGATAATTTTATTATATATGCCAGTCAAAAAATATAAATTTAACAAAGATTGATGAAAAATGGAAAACTCAATTAAATTGTTTAACAGGTAAGATATTTAAGGATAAAATCGAATTAAGTGATAGGGAAGTTCAATTATCAGATACCGTTATTATAGACCGTGATATAAATTCAGCCATAAACATAATGAAGAGATGGTTTGGGAATCACATTGCTTCTATGAACGAACCACTTGATGTATCAAGTGTAATTAAAAAGAATAATCTTTTTAATGAAACACACAAATCTTTAGTTTGTGTGTAGTTCATTACAAACTTTACAATTTCTCATATTCAACAATATATATTATTTTTAATTTTCAATAATTCTTTAAATAATTTTTTATATCAAATATTTTTTGTATATTTGTATATCAAATCAAAATCAAACAATTAATAATTTAAAGAAATGGCAAAGGGAAATCTTTTTAACAGAGCAAAAGCAAATGCAGCTAAAACCTCAGATAAGAAAAATGATAAATTAAACATTCTTGTAGAAGGTGCTGAATTTGATAAAAACCTCACCCAGATCGCTCAACTTCAAGAGCAAATTGATCTTCTGACAGCTCAGCTTTTAGCGGCTCAGGGGTATGTGAAAGAAAAAGGTATGGATGCCTTCGTTGACACATACACTAAAACTGGTGGATATCCTGGATCTTTTATTATTTCTTCTGATTCTCAAGCTTCTATTATGTTTGTCCCAATGGATAAATATATCAAATGTGATGAAAATAGATTCAACGAACTGAGTGAAATGTACGGTGATGATGTTGTTACTGAAAAAACCGAGTTTGTTCTTAACGCAGCACTGGTTGATAAATATGGTGAAGTTCTTTCAAATCTTATTGAAAATAGTGCTGATATCAGCGACGATGACAAACTGGAGCTCATCCAAGCAAGGACTAACTACTCTGTATCAAAGGGAGCTATCGAAAAAGCTTACACATGGGGCAAAGGAAAAGTTGCTGACTTCATCAGGGACATCCAGCCAATCTTCGCTATGAAAGGAGCTAAATTGAATTCGTAATCATAAAAATAAAAACCAATGAACAAATTCGTGTTTAACGGCTGCGTGTATGAAACATAGCCATGCACAACACTTTATATAAACCACGAACCTTAATTGGCTATGTTTTATACACGTTGTTAGCACCAGTACGGTTTATTAATAATTAAATTCAATTAAAATGAAAAAGATATATGCACAATTAAAAAATGGACTTCCAATAAATATAGATGTTCAAAATGCTATTGATGGATTTGAATATTTAGGTTACGATGTTGACCGATACTGCGAAATTGTTTCAATCGAAGCACTTCCGTAGTATTGGTGCTAACTTAAAACAAGTTTTTATGTGGCTTCTTTTTGGCAAAGACAGCCACGACAACAAGGAACGTGTTGACAAAATCGTAAATGAAGCACTATTCAAATTGCTTCAAATATACCTCATTCTAAAAAATATTTCATGCGATATCCTGATATTTATGAATGTTGTAAAAATATAATTGATGAAAACAGAGAATATGCCGATAAATTTTTTAAATTTTATTCAAAAGTTGATGACCTATCATATGATATAATATCAAAAGATATTTACAAATCAGCAAAAGAATAATGTAAATGATTTATAAAGGGGATAAATATATCTATCCACCACGTCCAGAGAATAATTTTCCTAGAAATGGAATGAATAATTTTGACGACGGTACATACATGGCTCAACCAAAATTCAATGGGTCTTGTACTGAAACTTATGTCGGAGAAAATCTATGGAAAGTTATGAATAGACATAGAGCTCCTTTGAACGGTTTTAGGATTCCTAAAAATGAAATTAAAGATATTATTCCAAATAGTGGCGATAATATTGTTGTTGGAGAATATATGAATAAATCAAAAAAGGATGAAAGTGGAAACATTTTTAATCATAAATTCGTAATTTTTGATATCATTGTTCTTAACAATGAACATTTAATAGGAAAAACTTTCCAAGAAAGATTAGATATTTTACATGATATGTTAAATTTTGTTGACGAGAATGAATATTCTTATAAAATTACAGACAACATTTATTTAACAAAAACTTTTTACTCAGGATTTGGAGAGATTTGGGATAAACTTGTTAAAATTGATATGATCGAAGGTCTTGTATTGAAAAGAAAAAGTGTGGGACTAGAACCTGGAACAACTGAAAAAAACAATATCAGAAGTCAATTGAAGTGTAGAAAAAGTACAAAAAATTATAACTACTAAATTATGGACAATTTAGATACATATATGAAACAAGACAATGTTGTTCAACGTCTTGTTAATGAATATAATTTACACGGTGATCTAGTGGTGGCTTATGATTTTGATAACACTGTATATGATTATCATAACATGGGTGATGAATATCATAGAGTGATTGAGTTAATTAAAAAACTCGGACAAATAAAAGGAATAGAGTTGATTGTGTGGACAGGAAGTAGGAAAGAAAAATACGGATGGATTAAAGAATGGTTAAACGAAAATGATATCCCTTTTAACAAAATAAACGAAAATCCATATTTTTTTAAATCAGATAGCCCTAAAATATTTTACAGTATTCTTCTTGATGATAGAGCTGGATTAGAATCATCATACAATGCTTTACTCAAATTTTTAAATAAAATTAATCAATCATAAAATATATCTTCTCTAGATCGTTTGCTGTTTTAATTTGTTGAGGTATTTGCTCTTTAGTTAATTTATAAAATTCAAAATCTATTTCTGTATTCATTTTTTGATTAAATAAATTTATCTGATTTTGTCTTTCACTTATAGCGTTTTCGTATTCTTTGTATAAAGTAATCAATCTATTATTGAATTCTTCTTTACTTTCTTCTTTTATGACGTATGTTTCATTTTGAATCAACGGATTTCCTGATTCATCTTTTTCTGATAATTCTACGCAAATGTCGACTCTTTTGTTTTCATATTCAACTATTTCATTAGACACATTTTTAATAAAATCTAGTTCCATTAATTTTTTGTCTATTAATTGTTTATTCTTGAGCACAACATATGCTAAGTCTATATTCTCATAATTTGAATAATCATCTAAAGTCTTTCTAATATCAGTGAGTTGATATACAAACATAATTACATTTTTAGTTTATATATTAAATAACGCTTAATTTGTTTTATTTTTATTTTTATTTCTTTTTGATTGATTCAATCTCGAGCTCTGGTAAATATTTTATAAGATCGTTTCTTGTTAATTTTGTTACATGTTTATCATGTGTTAATGTCAATATAAGTCCGTCCCATTCAGCTAAATCACAATATATTTCCATCTCATTTAAAATATCCATTATTAAATCTAATTCATATTTCACTCTTTTTTGTGATAATGTTATATCTACTATTTCTCTATTTAAATAGGACACATCAGATATGACATTGAATTTTTTATCTTGGAAATAAAAAATTTCTACATCATTAGTATCAGATACTTCAAATGGATGAAAATCATAATCATCGAATTCAGATTCTTCTTCACCATCAACTATAGGTTTTTTCTTACTAAAATAATAACTATCAATGTATTCTATTTTTTTAGGATCTCTTTTAACAGGTAAAGCGTTCCAGTTTATTTTACAACACGCCTCAGATAATCTAGCCAGGAACTCTATATCTTGTCTTTCATTATTGCTATGTTGATCGAAATATCCAACGGATATATTTGTGCATTCTGGAAAAAGATCTGCGAACTCAGCTGAATCACAATACCATCCATGCGGATCTTTTTGATATTTAAATCCAAGTTTATTTAATTCATCTATGAGAGCATCAGCGAATTCATCAGAACAAGATTTTTGTTGCATTTGGTGAGTAATTACACTATTATAACCAGCTCTATCAAAGGCTATTATTTTTTGAATGTTTTTAAATTTAGGATCCATTTTTTTGTCCAATTTATAAGATAATTTAGATGATCCGACACAAGCTTTCTCTTCACCTATTGTAAATAAATAAAAACCAGGAACTTGCTTCTCTATCATTTCTAACATAATAACAACTCCAGCTTTATCGTCTGCGCCAAGAATAGTTTTACCGTTTGTTTTTATCATATTACCCTCCTCAACATGAACAACATCAACAGATGATTGTCCAATTGTATCTAAATGAGCGCAAAAAAGAGTGTTTGAATCTCCTATTATCCAATATAAATTATCATACGGATCTTTTATGAAATCTTCTGATAAAAATTTATAAGTTTCTTTTTCTGTGCCAAGTGGGTATGTCTTAGACGTGAGTTCTAAAAATTTTGCCTTTATATCCATCTTTATAATATTTTTTTGTTTTTAAAAAAATTTTGCCATTTTTAAAATAATTATTACCTTTGTAAAAAATTATGTACAAACATATATATTAAAAAATAAAATAGTTTTTATGGAGAATTTATCAATAAAATTATCATCGAGTTTTAAAGACATTTTAAGATCAATTGGAAAAGAAAATAGTATGTCTAGATTCATTCTAAACGTTGAGAATAGCAACGACTTCATTTATCCTTTTTCTTATATTGATATTACAAATACTAATGATCAAATATCTTTCATTCAATCTAATAAATATTTTCAAATAGTTAATAAAGAAAGAGATGTTAGAGATCCACGTAGTTTAAACATTAACGAGCTCTTATGGACTGGTAAATATAGAAATAATATGAAAATCGGTAGGTTAATAAATAGAATAGCCCCGTTTTTTGATGATAAAGATCTAGAAGAATTTGTTAATTTATATAAAGCCGAACATAAGAAATCTATATCAAATATTCATTTTGAAATAGTAGAAGGAGATCAACTAATAAAATTTTATAACGGAAAAAGGTATTCGCCAGGTAACGGCCCTCTTAACAAGTCATGTATGAGGCATGATCATTGTGAGCCTTTCATGGATTTATATAAAAAGAATCCTGATAAAATCAAAATGCTAATTCTTTGGGATTCTATTGGAAAAAGTATTAACGGTAGAGCTCTTCTATGGAAATTAGATGAACCTGCTGATATGTATTTATTAGATAGGATTTACACTAGAGATGATTCTGATATTATTTTATTTAAAAGATATGCGGATGAAAATGGGTGGTTATATAAATCATCTCAAACTTTTGATGCTGTGAATGTTATCAAAGATAATGATGAGGTTTTTATTGAAATGAAAATTTTTGTGAGAGGAGATTTTCAACATTTTCCATATATTGATACTCTGTTATACTATGATAAGAAAGGTAAATATTTAACAAATGTCGATAATTCATATAACAATATACCGAGTGTAATAAAACTTAGAGAAATAAATGGAAATGATTCAGGTAATGAAAATTTCGTTTATGACATTTTCAATGATGAATTCATAAGAATAGATGATTCTATGTTTTGTTTTTATGGTGATGGTTATTCGCATAAGAACAACTCATTTTTTATAGAAGATTTAGATGAATATTGTGTTCCATTTCTTTTAAGATATTCTAATCATCATAAAAAATTCGGAACATGTGAAACATATGATATTTATTCTCACAACTTAGGTTCTTTTTTAAATCATAGTGAAGTTGTAAAAGTTTACATGGATAAAGAACTTTCAATTTATGATTATTATTTGAAAGATTCTAAGGAATTTGCGATGGCCAAATTAGAACCACATTCTCTTTTCTTTCATAAATCTCTTCTTGTTAAAGGAGCAAATGGTCAATATTACTTTATTGATGATTATGATGAAGAAAAAATATTAAAAGAAATTGAGAATAAGAAAAACATTCCACCAGATTTAAGTGAATATATGCCAAATTCTGTGTGGGAGGAGAAAATCGGTTTCAATTACTTCAGAAAAAGAAAATAATAATTATGACACTTAATATTTCATTTTCAAAATAAAATATATAGATAAAAACAAATCTTAAAAATGATAGATGGTATAGATGTTTATCCATTAGTTTTATCTAAAAGACTTATAAGAATTTTAAAGAAAATAGATGATAAAGTATCCAAAATTTTGTTAGATTATTATAGAAGTAAAGTAAAATTTAGAGAAACATATATAGATATAACTGAAAAAGAAGGTTATGTTACTTTTATTTCATCAGATAAAGTAAATAAACTTGATTTATTTGATGAAATAAAACATGAACCATGGTTCAGTCCCCAACGTATAGAGATTAAAATTGGTAGACTGATACATAGATTAATTGGTGATAAAGTTAATCCTCAAGAAATAGAAGAGTTTGTAAACGATTACAAAGCTCTTGTAAATTTGAGGAGATTATATAGAAATTTTAAAATAGTAGATGGAGATAACATGAAAAAATGGTATCTCCAAGAAAACTATCCGACGGGTGGTGGAAATTTATCAAAATCTTGTATGAGATATAAATTTAGTCAAGCTTTTTTGAGTTTATATACTGAGAACCCAGATAAAATAAAATTGTTAATATTATTGGATGAAAGTAAAGAAAAAATATTAGGAAGAGCGTTACTGTGGTTTCTAGATGTGCCTAAAGGGAAAATATTCATGGATAGAGTATATTTTGCCAATGATTTTGTGCTTAATATGTTTATGAATAAGGCTATAAAGAACAGGTGGTTTTATAAACTTGAAAATATGAGTTATAATGTCACCAATGTTATTGTCAATAATAAAATAAAAAGAGTTGATATGGCAGTTAAAGTTAAGAAACTGGACTATGAATTTTTTCCATTTGTTGATAATATAGGTTTTTACGATCCAAAGACTGCTACTTTAACAAATAATCCGAAATATTTACAAAAAATGGGAGCTACAGAATATTACGATTTATGTGATGTGACAGGTGGATATACTGAAAGGAACGATTTTGATTTTTAAAATTAATATATAGAAATAAAAGATAATTTATGCTCGAATATGGCGATTATATAAAAGAGAAGAATGAAGAAGTTTTTGTTGAGCTTGTTTTATCAAAAAGATTAATTGATATTTTGATTAAAATTAGTTCTAAAGGATCTATCGTAGCAAAAGAAATTATCAATTCTTATAATAAAGGGCATAAATTAGAAATATCTTTTATTGATGTTACTGATAATGATGACTTTTTATCGTATATCACTAGCTTTAAAGCGTCACATATATTAGATAAATTTAGGAGTATAGGTAGGGAAATAGAAGGATATGATTTTTGTTGGATTAATAATAGACAAGATCAAAGAATATCTAGATTAATAAATAGACTATTTAAAAATAAATTTGATCAAAAACAAATAGAAGAATTTGTAAATGATTATAAAGTAGCATTTAAAGCTGATCATATATTTGATAGTTTTGAATTGGTACAAGGAGAAGATATTAAAAAATACTACTACGAGGATTATAGTAGCAAGAACACGACTGGACAACTACAACGATCATGTATGAGATATAGTCAATGTAGAAAATTTTTTAATATATTGATAGACAATCCAACAAAATTTAAAATGTTGATATTGAAACAAGATGATGATTTTATCTATGGTAGGGCTAACATATGGTATTTAGATCAACCAGAGGGGGCTATTTACATGGATAGGATATATACAACTTACGATTGGCAAATTAAAGTGTTTATAGATTATGCTATTAAGAATAATTTTATCTATAAATCTAAACAAATTTACGGTGGTAGTATAATACCTGTAATTAAAGATGGAAAGAAAGAAAAATTGGTAATGAGTGTTAATTTAAAACCAAAGAGCTATGATTATTATCCATACATAGATACATTGCAATTTTATAATCCAAAAACTGGATTATTGACTAGTAATATAAAAATGTTCCATGATAAAGATTTTATAACACTAGTTACTCCAAATGGTGGATATTTTATAAAAGGTAATAGGGGATTTGGAATAGATAATCTGGGAAGAATAGTATTAGAGCAGATGCTTGTATGGTCAGAAATTGATAAAGTTCATATACATAGAAATAATGCTGTAAGATTAAGATATAAAGAAAAAACTAATCACTGTTATGTTACTGATGATCACGATTTTATAAATCTTGACGGTAGCGTATACTTAAAAAGTGATATGGAGTGGGACGATGGGAATAAAACTTGGAAACTCAAAAAAAATATTGAATATATATAAAAAATAATTAAAATATAAAATGACAGTTAAGGACCTATTTTTAAAATTAACGAGTACGACAACCCCGCACGGTCATGAAGATCTCATGGAGCCTATTTTACCTAAAGGATGGAAAAAAGACTCACATGGTAATTACTATTATCTAATAGGAGAAAATATCACAACTATGTTTTCTTGTCACTTAGATACAGCGGATTCAGGGCAACCTAAAAAAATAACTCACGAGATAGACGGTAAAATTGTAAAAACAGACGGTAAAACCATTCTTGGTGGAGATGATAAAGCTGGAGCAGCAATCATAATATACATGATACAGAAAAAATTTCCGGGTTTATATTATTTCTTTATTGGTGAAGAAAAAGGGTGTATAGGATCAAGGGCGTTGGCTAGACAATTAGAAAGTAATAAAGACGGAATATATGAGAAAATAAATAAAGTAGTAGCTTTAGATAGAAGGGGGTATGATAATTTGATAACTTTTCAAATGGGTGAAAGAAATTGCTCGGACGCTTTTGCTGATGCTCTAATTAAAGAATTTGAAGCTGCTGGGGTTAAATATGTAAAGGATCCTAGTGGGGCTGTTACAGACTCACATCATTTTGCTGAAATTATACCAGAATGTACTAATCTCTCAGTTGGATATGATATGCAACACACAATGAGAGAGAGTCAAGATATTGAATTTTTGCAGAAATTAGCAGATGCTTTTCTTAAAGTAAACTGGGAAGGGCTGCCAGCTGAAAGAGATCCAAAGAAAGTAGAAAGAAGAACATATTACTCAACTAGATCATCAAGATACAACGATTGGGGAGATGAATGGTGGGATACAAGAGGATATTCTTCTAATTATAGAGCCACTAGTACTGGCAGCAGCCAAGATCCGTCACAATTACCACCAAATACAAAATATGTTACAGACTATCTAGGAAATAAAATAGAAGTTGTTAATGCTCAATGGTGTGAATATGATAAACAATGGTGTCTAAAGAGTGACGCTATATGGATAGATTATATAGGATTCTATACTTGCCCAGATTTCGATCCTTCAAAAGTTAAAAAACAAGAACCTGATGGTGGAGAACTAAAAGAGATCGAAGAAAGTGATGTAAAAGTTGGAACCGTTCTTTATAACCAAGATGGCGAAAAGTATGGTGAAATATATGAGATTAGCGATAAGATTTATATTAAGACAGACAAAAATAGTAAGTTTATATTACCAATGGATAAATTATTAGCTTACGATCTGAATGTCAAAGTATCTGGCGGTGGAGGTGGAACAAAAAAATTAACAGAAAATGATATAAAAAAGGATCTTATAGTATATCATCCAATATGGGGTGAAGGTAAGATCGTTGGAATAAGGCCAGATAAATTAATTGTTAAAGTTTCATTTAAAAGCAAAGGGGTAAAGGACGTTAGAATTGACGTAGCTGATATGAAATTTTAAAAAATTTATTTTTTTCGATGAGAATAGATAAAAAATATCTAAGTTTTTTACAAGAGAATGTTGAACAAAAAAAATTAAAACAACCAACTCTAAATATAATTTATTCTGATAAATTTAGAGAAACTCTAAGATCTATCATGAATATGAAAACTAGTAACATATCTAAAAGATTGTTAGAGTTAGAAAAATCAAAAGATAAGTTCTTTGATATGTCGTATATTGATATTGGTGACGATGGCGAAACAGTAACATATTTACAATCAAATAGAGTAGAAAGATTTCAAAAAGAAAATAAGCCAACGGAGGAATATTGGACAAGTAAAAGTAGGGTTCCACGTAAAATAGGTGGTTTTATTAAACAATTATTACCAACTTTTAATGACAAATCTATAGAAAAATTTGTTAATAAATTTAAAACAATAGTAAAAGAAGAGGATGAGTCCGCTAATTTTCAATTAGTTGACGGAGATGATATCGTGTATTGGTATAATTACACAAATTATCATAATAATCTAGGCACATTAGGATCTTCATGTATGAGTAATAATAGTTGTGGACCTTATTTAAGTATATACGTTGCTAACCCAGAACGATGTAAAATGTTAATTTTGAAAACTCCAGAGGGAGACGCCATAAAAGGCAGAGCTCTTGTTTGGAAACTTAGTGAACCAAAAGATAAAATTTTCATGGACAGGGTGTACACAAATTTAGACGCTGATGAGGGTTTGTTTACTAATTATGCTAAAAGGCAAGGTTGGATGTATAAAAACGAGCAAAAATATGGAGTATCTAATATAATAGAACCAGGTGGAGCGTCAAAAATTATTCCATTGGAAGTAAAATCATCTGTAAAAGATTTTGAATATTTTCCATATGTTGACACATTTAGATATTATTATCCTGAAGTTGGTATAATGTGCAGTGTAGAGAAAAGCGAATATGGAAAATTATATACTTTAACAGACACAGAGGGAAAATATCAAGAATATGATTGGGGGGATGAATATGATGATCCAATTATTTATGACGCTTATAATAAAGTGGAAATACCAGAAAGTCAAGCTGTTTGGTGTAACGTGGATGGTGTTTATTGTGATTCTAATGACGCTGTTAGATTATCATACAACGGGACTCATGCTCTTCCTAATTCACCAAACATAGTGTTTTCGGATTATAGTAAAAAATATTATGCTAAGAAAGATTGTGTTTTCTCCAAATTATTAAACACATGGATATGGAAAAATTATGCCGTTGACGTGTACCATGATAGAGATAAAACTAAACCACCAGATATTGTACATAGATTTGAACTAAATAAATCAATCGGTAAAGTAGGGAAAGATTATTATGATATAGACCTTTTAGTTGTAAAAGGGTCAAAAAGAGTGCAGACCAAACCTGGTAAATATAAGACAGAATGCACTTACGAATTTAAAGAAGATAATCCTGAAAATAATTAATTTTCAGATTCAGACTCTTCTGTTTCTGTTTCAATTTCTTCTTTTTCAATCTCAGATTTTTGTGGCATTATTATCCATGCTATTACATAAGCAATAACAGTTAATCCAGCTCCCCAAATAGTTAATAATACAAGTATTAATCTTATGATTACGGGATCTATGTTTGAGTATTCACCAATACCACCGCATACTCCACCTAGGAATCTGCCTTTTGTTGTTCTTTCAAGTTTTTTCATAATTTTTATTTTTTATAATTAGACACTTTTTATAAACATCTGTCAAAGAAAACCACTAAATCTTTAGTTTAGTGGATGAATTTGACAGATAACGATATTTTTAATTTAATTTATACGTCTAGTTAAGCATAAAGTTTAACTAGATGTTCATTGAAATATTGATTGTTGG
>Ga0172371_10001526_pt1 | contig 36868 bp, 25 predicted proteins | sample Lak12m_FD_114543 | JGI IMG/M metagenome (GOLD analysis project Ga0172371, IMG submission 114543) | Freshwater microbial communities from Kabuno Bay, South-Kivu, Congo - kab_022012_12m | ecosystem: Environmental > Aquatic > Freshwater > Lake | place: Democratic Republic of the Congo: South-Kivu... | reverse complement strand
TCTCATCTTTAATTCTAAGCTGTATAAAAATAATATTCCTGACGACCCCGGTGGTGGAACAGTTGACTGGACGAATCCCTGGGGGCAGCACAAATTTGTTTCAAGTATTGAATTACGTGAAGATGGCGGAACACCACCGTTTCTGCAAACTATTCGCGCCGCGCTTGCGGTTAAACTAAAAGAAGAAATGGGAATTGAAAATATTTTAAAAAGAGAAGAAGAACTTATAGAAATTGTTTTTACGGAGCTTAAAAAAATTCCGTCCCTCCATTTGCTTGCCGAAAATATTCATCATCGGCTTGGAGCAATCTCTTTTTATGTCGATGGAATTCACTACAACCTCATCGTTAAATTATTAAACGACCGTTTTGGAATTCAGGTAAGAGGTGGCTGTTCTTGTGCAGGAACATACGGACACTATTTACTGCATGTTTGTCCGGTTCAATCACAGCAAATTACCGATCAAATTTCACAGGGTGATTTATCCGAAAAACCGGGTTGGGTTAGGTTATCGCTTCATCCTACTATGACAACAAAAGAAGTTTATTTTATTACTGAGGCAATCAGACAAGTGGTAGAAAATATTTCGTCGTGGAGCAGTGAGTACGAGTATTATGTGGAGCAAAATGAATTTCTCCACAAAAATGATTCAACGAAAGAGCTTAAGAGAAAAATAAATTCCTATTTTCAACTGCACGCGGAGGGTTAAGAACTAAACTTTAAACTCTTTAATAATTTTCTGAATTTGCTCGTCGGAAATACCATTTCCAAATTCAGTTTTTACGCTTTTCTTATCGGCAGAAAAATTTTGGTTCACAGCCGGATTTCCCGCTCTCGCCCGTAATCTATCTTCAATTTCTTCAATAAAACTTCCGCCGCTTTTGGGAGTACCAGTTGAATGCGCTGCGTTTATCGCGTGTGTCTCAAACGCGAGATATTTAATGTTCATTAGATGTTTCGCTGAAACATTCTCGGAAATTATTGAGCCGCCCCAGGTTCCCGGGCCAAGTGTAAGTGAAGGGAGCAGAGAAGTGGTAAATCCCACTGCCCCTAATGAAGCTACGGTATTTGCTAGTATTCGGAAAGCAGGTTTCTCGAGTGCAAATTTCATAATAATATCGTTGTCGTTGCTGTGGATTGACATGGTGTGTCCTACTCCTCCGAAGTGGAGCAAATCAATGCATCTGTGACATCCTTCCAACCAACCGTCAACCGTGTAAAATGCTAAAATGGGGGATAATTTTTCGTACGAAAGCGGTTCATGTTTTCCGACCTCTGCACATTCTGCAACCAAAACTTTTACAGAATCCGGAACGGAAAATCCTGCGTACGTGGCAATCCATGGAGCCGGTTTTCCAACTATCTCCGGATTAATTCTTCCATCTTTTAAAATAGCCTTAGCAAGTTTTACCTTTTCAATATCATTTACGAAATAACAACCTTGTTGTTTAGCTTCATCAATAACTTTCTCACGAAGCGGACGGTCAACAATCATTGCCTGCTCAGATGAACAAAGTGTGCCGTTATCAAAAGTAGTTCCGTACACAATATCGGCAACAGCTTTTTTATAATTTGCGGTTCGCTCAATAAATGAAGGGACGTTTCCGGCGCCGACTCCATACGCCGGTGTTCCTGAACTATACGCGGCTTTTACCATCGGATTACTTCCGGTTGCAAGAATAACCGCGATGTTTTTATCATGCATCAGTGCGTCGGTTCCTTCAACTGTTGGATTGCTCATACATTGAATCAATCCTTTAGGAGCGCCGGCTTTTTCTGCCGCATCTGAAAGGATTTTTAACGCTTCGGCAGTACAATTTCTTGTTCGCGGGTGCGGACTTGCAACAATTCCATTCCTACATTTCAAAGAAATAATTGCTTTGAACATTGCGGTTGATGTGGGATTGGTAGAAGGAATGAGTGCGGCAACAACGCCCATAGGTTCGGCAATTTTTAACACCTTCCCTTTGTGCAAGCTATCGATAACTCCAACCGTTTTGAGATCCTTAATCGATTCATAAACGTTTTTTGTGCCGAACTGATTTTTGGTGATTTTATCCTGCAGTTTGCCAAATCCGCTTTCATCGCAAGCCATTTTTGCAAGACGCTCGGCATGATGATAGCCTGCTTCAGCCATCGCCTTCACAATAGTATCTACTTGTTCTTGCGAGTAGTGTTTGAATTCGAGTTGTGCATCTTTTGCTTTGCGGGCTAATTCCCGTGCTTCCTGAATGGATTGAAGGTCTTTTTCCAACTGCATTGTTTCCTCAAAAAGTTGGTGTAAATATAGAAAGAAGTGAAACCAGTTTCAATTGTTAATTACTGGAAGAGCGCTTTTAGTTTTTGATACCCCGATTTACTGACGGGGAGTTTCTGCCCGTTCTGCAGCGTAATTTGGTAAGATTCTTTTTCTAATAAATCGATTTGCTTAATTAATCTTGAAGCAACAAAAAAAGAACGGTGGATTCTTACGAATTCGGTTTCGTCCAATCGCTCTTCAAAAAACTTCATGGTTTTTTGTTTTAAAAATTTTTTTCCGTTTGCATGAATGAGCACATAATCATCTTGTGCCTCAATCACTTCTACATCTTGTACGGGAAGAACATGAATTTTCGCCCCTTCTTTTATCAAGATTTTTTCAAGTTTTTCTTTGTTGCTTGCGGATAACAGACTTTCATACGCATCGGTCTCGTGTGAATTTTGTCCGAATTTCTCAAACGCTTTCTCTAACGATTGCTTAAATCTTTCAAGTGAAAATGGTTTTAGGAGATAGTCGATAGCGTTCATTTCAAATGCTTTTATTGCAAATTGATCGTATGCAGTGGTGAAAATGATGTAGGGTGGATTCTCCATCAATTCTAACATTTCGAATCCGTTAAGCTTTGGCATCTGTACATCGAGAAAAATCAAATCTGGTTTTAGTTCTTGAATTTTTTTAATCCCATCAAATCCATTTTCACATTCACCGACTATTTCTACAGCCGGAAAACTTTCTAAATACTTTCTAACCAGTTGGCGGGCTAACGGTTCATCGTCGATGATAAGGGTTTTAAGCATTTGTTGCATCGTGTAACCGATTTTGTAGAGGGAAGGAGATGGAAATTCGGAACAGATTTTTTTCCTTCTCAATTTTTACGAGATCATCTCTTTGGAATAAAAGCTGCATCCTTTTCGTAATATTTGTCAAGCCAATACCTTCTCCTTTATGTTTTTCCATGCCGGATTCGAACGCATTTTCAATTGAGACTTTTATCATCTCATCGCTCTTTTCGATCGTTAAAATAATTTTTACTTCTTCTAAAGCTTCATAAACTCCGTATTTTATGGCATTCTCAAAGAGGGGCTGCAAAATCATCGAAGGAACTTCCTGCCTTAGGAGTGAAGCATCCACGTGTTCTTCAAAAATAAATTTATTCCCAAACCGAATTTTTTCAATATCAATATACATTCTGCAGTGGTTAAGTTCCACCTCAAGGGAGGAGAATGGTTGCGTGTTTGTAAGCGTCGATCTCATAAAATCAGCCAATTTTATCGTCATTCCGGCAGCTTTTTCAGATGAAATATGAGTTAGTGAAGCGATTGAATTGAGCGCGTTAAAAATGAAATGCGGATTGATTTGAAATTTTAGATTTTTTAATTCTGCTTCCGTTAACAAATTTTTCAATGCCGTTTCATGTTCAAGTTTCTCTTTATAGTTATCGTAATAAAGGAAAAGATAATTGAACGAAGTAATAAGGAAATAACTTGTCATTCCTATTCCAATTCTTACCGGAATTGAATTATTAAAGAAATGCTGGTATTGTGCGTTTTCGATAAATAAAAAGAGGAGTACTTTTGAAAAACTTACCCAAATGGCGGAAATAAGGAGACCGGCAAAAAAATGAGAACCAAGAAACTTGAAAATCTTCTTTCTTTGAAATTCGATGAATTGTGCTTGAAACTTAAAGCTTAACGTGAATCCGGAATATATTGCAACTGAAACAAAACTATCTGCAAGACTCCAATCTATCGGTATGTGAAAACCGCCGAGGAGCACTCCGGCAACAATCACAAAAATTGGAGTCCAAAACGCAGTATAAATAACAAGTTTTTTATTCATATTCTAATAACTATACTAATACAATTTGTCCACCGCCGAAAATGACAACTCCTTTAATTTTCAGAACTTTTGATTTGTCCAAAACTTGCTGAGGATTTCTTATTCCTTTTGCCTCAAATCCGCCGAAGATGGGAAAAACATCAATGACAACATTCCAATCTTTGGGAACGAAAATTTTGGTTCCTCCAAAAATTGCAACTACATCTATAATATTCTCTCCATCCGCCAATTTACAATCGGTAAGATTTATTTCACTCCCGCCGAAAATAGAAGTAATATTTCCGCCCTTGAAGGCATCCGAAACAAAAAATTTGTTTGAGCCGCTAAAAATAGATATCGATTCGAGAAAATCGTCTTTCACTTCTTGCTGAAATTTATACTTATGGAAATCTCCGAACGGTTTCGGCTTATTATGTTTAATCAAGATAAGAAAACCCACTGCGATAAATATAAGCGGAAGCATAAATTCGCCAAAATCGATATTATAATAACGCGATACATGCATCGCCGACCCGAAAAGTATCAGCAAAAGTCCAACCGTTTTTCTCGAGGAGTGCAATGCGCTTAAAATTCCAATAAAAATGAGAACTGACGGGAATGAGAAAAGAAAATCAGCGATATCGAGCGTCATGATGTTCATATTTTTCAACAGGAAAAGAATTCCTGCGATCATTAATACTGAACCGAGAAAAATTCTGCTTGATGAATTATTGTTTTCTGACATAAAAACCTCTTACTTTTTTTTACATGCGAAACTTACTGAGACAACAAACCATGAAAAAGAAGAAATCGGTAAGCAGCGGAATTTTATCGGTAAATGGAGAATAAAATTTTTTATCACATGCAAGTAAAAAAATTTTTTTTATTGAGAATTTTTTCTTTGCAACTTTCAAAAATCTTTTTACTTTGGACTACAAGTTTCTACGAAAAAAAATCCTGGCAAAACCTCAAAAAAAATAAAAAAACACAAGCATGAAATATTCTAAAGATTGTAAAGGAGTTGCATGAAGGTAAAACGTTTTTTTACAGATTCAACAAATGCCCAGTCTTCTTCCGTTACCTACGAAAAAAGAATTTCTGAAATTAAAAATCCGGATGGTTCAACTGTCTTTAGAATGGATGACATCTTGGTGCCTGGTTCGTGGTCCCAAGTTGCCACGGATGTAATTGCGCAAAAATATTTTCGCAAAGCGGGAATTCCCAGAATTACAAAACGGGTAGCTGAAGAAGGAATCCCGGAATGGCTGCAGGCTTCAGAACCTGATGAAGAGCGTTTATCCAAGCTTTCCGAGCAAGAACGGTATGTTTCCGAGATAGATGCACGGCAAGTGTTTCATCGTTTGGCCGGATGCTGGACCTACTGGGGGTTTAAAGGAAATTATTTTGATTCTGAAGAAGACGCTGCAGCTTTTTATCAAGAAATGATTTATATGCTAGAGAACCAAATGGCGGCTCCTAATAGTCCGCAGTGGTTTAACACTGGGTTGCATTGGGCATACGGAATCACAGGACCTTCACAAGGACATTTTTATGTCGATTATCAGTCCGGTAAGTTAACAGAATCGGATGATGCTTATACTCATCCGCAACCACACGCATGCTTCATCCAATCCGTTAGTGACGACCTTGTGAACGAGGGGGGAATAATGGATTTATGGGTTCGTGAAGCGCGCCTATTTAAATATGGATCAGGTACAGGCAGCAATTTTTCTGATATTCGAGGTGAAGGAGAAAAACTAAGCGGTGGTGGCAAATCATCGGGATTAATGTCGTTTTTAAGAATCGGTGATCGTTCTGCGGGTGCTATTAAATCCGGAGGCACAACAAGACGAGCCGCTAAAATGGTTTGTCTTGATTTAGATCATCCGGACATTCTTGAATTCATCAATTGGAAAGTTGTAGAAGAACAAAAAGTTGCTTCGCTTGTTGCCGGCTCAAAGGCATTAAATATTCATTTGAATGCGATTATGAAAGCCTGCTACGACGAGCATCCGGAGAATGACCGCTTCAATAAAAAATTGAACTTAAAACTCCAAAAAGCTGTAATTGAGGCAAGGAAAGCTCACATCCCAAACAATTACGTTGACCGCGTTATTCATTTAGCGAAGTTGGGATTTAAATCAATAGAGTTTCCTATTTACGATGTTGACTGGAATTCTGATGCTTACGCCACGGTTGCAGGACAAAATTCAAATAATTCAATTCGAATAAACAACGATTTTATGGAAGCCGTGCTTAGAGACGGCGAATGGCATCTTTACGGCAGAACCGAAAAACGAAAAGCGAAAGAAGAAGGAAGAAAACCCAAACCGTTCAAAACGTATAAAGCTAAAGAGATGTGGGATGATATTGCGTATGCCGCTTGGGCAAGCGCTGATCCCGGTGTACAGTATCATACTACAATAAATGAATGGCACACATGTCCAAGTAGTGGTGAAATTCGTGCTTCGAATCCTTGCAGCGAATATATGTTTCTTGATGATACCGCATGCAACCTGGCATCGCTCAATCTGGTAAAGTTTTATGATCCTAAAAAACACAAATTTAATGTGCAAGCGTTCAGACATGCGTCAAGATTATGGACAATTGTGCTCGAGATTTCGGTTATGATGGCGCAATTCCCGAGTAAAAATATTGCTCAGTTAAGTTATGATTTCCGTACGCTTGGTCTTGGATATGCAAATCTTGGGTCATTGTTGATGCTTCAAGGAATACCGTACGACAGCAACGAAGGTTTTAATATTTGCGGTGCGATAACTTCAATAATGCATATGACAGCCTATGCTACTTCTGCAGAGATGGCGAAAGAACTTGGGACATTCCCCAAATATGAAATGAATCGTGAGTCAATGTTGCGTGTGGTTAGAAATCACCACCGTGCTGCCTATAATGTCGGCAAAAGCGAATATGAAAAAATTTCTATTACCCCAACAGGTATCGATCCTCTCATTTGTCCGGCGGACCTTCTTAAAGCCGCTAAAGAGGATTCCGATAAAGCACTTGATCTTGGAGAAAAACATGGTTTCAGAAATGCGCAAGTCACAGTAATTGCTCCAACGGGAACTATTGGACTTGTAATGGATTGCGATACAACCGGTGTTGAACCGGATTTCGCTTTGGTAAAATTTAAAAAATTAGCCGGTGGCGGATATTTCAAAATTATCAATTCGTCAATTCCTCCCGCGCTTGAAAGATTGAATTACAATGCCTCCCAAATAGATGAAATTATAAAATATGCTGTTGGTCATGGAACATTGGTTGCGTGTCCGTACATCAATCATGAATCGTTAAAGGCAAAAGGTTTCACAGAGGAAGCGCTTTTTAAGATAGAAGAAATGCTTCCTTCGGTTTTTGAAATTAGTTTTGCGTTTAATAAGTATACACTTGGAACAGAATTCATCGTAAATAAACTTGGAATTTCTGAAGAGCAAGCGAATTCTTTTGATTTTGATTTACTAAAAACACTTGGATTTTCTAAACAAGAAATTTCTTCTGCAAACGACTACGTCTGCGGAACAATGACCGTTGAAGGAGCGCCATTCTTAAAGTTTGAACATTACCCAATTTTTGATTGTGCAAACAAGTGTGGTAAAAAAGGAACAAGATTTATTCGACCGATTGCTCACATCAAAATGATGGCTTCGGCACAACCGTTTATTTCCGGTGCTATATCAAAAACAATCAACCTTCCGAACCAAGCGTCTATTGAAGATATTAAAGATGCGTATATGCAGTCTTGGAAACTCGGGTGCAAAGCGAATGCGTTATACAGAGACGGTTCGAAATTATCGCAACCTCTCAATTCAGTTTCAGATGAAGAACTTGAAGCAATCCTTGAAGAAAAAGAAAATAATGATATTGTGAAGGTTGCTGAAAGAATCATTCACAGATATATCGCCAAAAGACGGAGACTTCCGGATAGACGTTCCGGGTATACTCAAAAAGCGAAAATTAACGGACAGTCGGTTTACATTCGTACAGGCGAATATGACAATGGGCAGCTCGGCGAAATATTCATCGATATGCACCGCGAAGGGGCTACCGTTAGAAGTCTGTTGAACGTATTTGCCATAGCAATATCACTTGGTCTCCAGCACGGTGTTCCTTTGGAAGAGTTTATCGATGCTTTTGTATTTACACGATTTGATCCAAGCGGCATTGTTACGGGAAATTCAAAAATTAAGTTTTCTACTTCAGTTATTGATTATATTTTTAGAGAATTGGCAGTTACTTACCTTGGAAGAAATGATCTTGCGCATGTTGATGCTTCTGAGCATACGGCAAATTTGCCTAAAAATATAGTAAAGAAACTGGAACCGGAATTTGAAAGTGAAGAGTTGATTAGTGAAAGAGTAATTGAACTAGATAAGAGTGAAGTTCCTTCGTATAACTATAATCTATCTACTTCAAAACAAAAGATTTCGATGAAGCAGGCTCCTACTACAGCCAATTCTTTGAAAAACAAGGTACAAGAAGCGATTGAAAAAGGATACACTGGCGACGTTTGTACTGAATGCCAAAGTATGACGATGGTGCGCAACGGTACATGTCTTAAATGCATGACCTGCGGAGCTACCTCCGGGTGTAGCTAATTTTTCCAATTCTCTTTTTGCGATTACCCCACGATGTGATGGAAGTCGGTTATTTAAATTTTTTCTAAAAAAAGTTGCAAATAATTATGATTCCACATATATTACGAATGATTTGATGAAGTTCTTCTTAAAATGATGAATTTAAAGTTTTACTTTTTATTAACTTAACAATGTTCGAGGGATCTCTATGAAAAAAATAGTTCTTGTTTTATTTGTGATTGCATTCTCAATGTCTCTCACACAAGCACAAGCGTACAAAGATGGTTGGGCTGTAGGCGTCAATTTTGTATCACCAAGATTATTCGGTGATGTGGATGCTGAAAACCTTGATTTCGGCGGCGGCTTGAATTTGCAGAAAAACCTTTCCGAAAAGACTCTTTTTAGAGTAAATTTGAATTACTTGATGTTTACTGCCAAACCAACCAAATTCACTAATAATACTATTAGTTTGGGTTGGGGAGTAGTATACAATCTTTTCCCGTGTGAACCAATTCAGCCTTATTTCGGAGCTGGTGCTTCTATTCTCTACTACACATTGAAAAATGCTTTTAATGTAAAGGATAAATCTTACTTTGGTGAGTTATCCGGAGATATTTTCTTTGGAGGCTTAGTAAATATTGGCGAAGATCTTTTCGCCAGCGTTGAATTAGGTCAACATACAGTATCGACTGATAAATTTGACGGCACAGTTGCTGCCCAAGGCGGACTCTTCGGAGGAGCGCTTGATTCTTATACCACATTCAACCTTGGCATTCTTTATTACTTTGATGCAGGGACAAAAGTTGAATGCGATGATATGGCCGGTTTAAGTGCTAAAAAAGAATCAGTTGACTACAACAAAATTGAAGATATCGTAAAGAAATATGCCGCTGCTCCTTCAAATGTTGATTACGATAAAATTGAAGATATCGTAAAAAGACATGCAGGTACACCTGTAAAAGAAAAAGCAGCTTCCAGCAATTGGGTTTTGGTTGGTGTTAACTTCGAATCCGGTAAAGCTTCACTTTCTTCAGAAGCTTATCCAGTTTTAGTTAATGCTGCTCAAGTATTGATTGCAAATCCGGATATGAAAGTTGAAGTTCAGGGTCATACCGATAATATCGGTTCGGATTCATTCAACAAAAAATTATCTGAACAAAGAGCTGAAACCGTTAAGAGATTCTTGGTTGCTAAAGGCGTAAATGCTTCCAGATTATCAACAGTTGGTGTTGGTTCTTCCAACCCAGTTTCTGATAATAAGACTGCAGAAGGACGTGCTTTGAACAGAAGAATCGAATTCAAAGTTCTTGGCAAATAATAGTTTTAAGTAACTAATTACAAAAGGGATGTCACATGACATCCCTTTTTTTATACCTTCAAATTCTTAGATACCTTATCCAAATAAGGTTTTTACTATAAAGAGGGCTCCCAAAACACCCGCTATATCCGCCATCAATCCGGCAGCTAAAGCATGTCTTGTCCTTTTAATATTAACTGCCCCAAAGTACACCGCTAAAACATAAAAAGTAGTTTCAGAGCTCCCAAAAAAAGTTGAAGTGAGAATTCCGATGAACGAATCGGGTCCATGAACAGCCATAGTTTCCGCCATAATACCAAGCGAACCGCTTCCTGATAATGGTCTCATAATAGCCATGGGCAAACACTCGGGTGGCAGACCTATTAAACTTGTGAATGGACGAATTGCATAAATAAGCCAATCCATCGCACCGCCAGCTCTGAAAATCCCGATAGCCATAAGCATGGCAACCAAATAAGGAATAATTCTTACGGCAACGTTAAATCCTTCTTTCGCACCTTCAACAAAAGTTTCGTAAACTTTTACTTTCTTATAAAAACCGAATCCTAAAAATATAGCTACAATAAGCGGGATAGCTATTGCAGAAACGAATTGGATGACATTCTTAAATGTCTCCGGTGTTATAAATGAAAAAACAGATTTAAGAGAAGAAAGCATGGTTGTTACCGTGGCAAGCACAATTAGACCTATGGCCGCCAAGATGGAAAAAATAAATATGCTATTACTCTTAAGCCAAGAAAAGAAATCATTTTTTGTGATTGGAAATTTTTCCAAGATTTTTGCAGTTGAAACTCCTACAATTGTCGCACACGTCGATCCAACAAGAGACGTGCCGATAATTATTGCCGGTTCAGCACTGCCCGCAGACGCCCTTAATGCTATTGCGGTGGCCGGAATTAGTGTCATTCCGGCAGTGTTTATCGCTAAAAAAGTACACATTGAATTTGTTGCTGTTCCTTTTTCCGGATTCAGTTTATCAAGTTCTTCCATTGCTTTAAGACCAAAAGGAGTAGCTGCGTTACCCAATCCGAGAAAGTTTGCAGAAATATTCATTATCATAGCACCCATTGCCGGATGATCTCCAGGCACATCAGGAAAAAGTAATCGCGTGATAGGCTTCAATCCTCTTGCAAGATGATTTATCAAACCCGATTCTTCTGCGATTTTCATTATTCCTAACCAAAGAGCCATGATACCGATAAGTCCTAACGCAATTTTCACCGCTGTTTCGCTGTAATCAAGAATTGATGTGGTTACCTCTTTAATTTTAACGATTGAAATTTCTTCAAGAATAATTTGCGTTTGATAAAGGTTTGCCTCCAACTTTTTACCCAAATGAATGTTCGCTGTCAGGTCATTCTCTTTTCCGTTTACTTTTGCCATTTTTTTAAGAATGTCCGGAGAAGAATCATCCGTTGTAAAGCTAACGGAAAAGTATCCATTTTTATTTTTAGCTCCAACTTTGGTTGTGAAAATCAACGGTGAACTAATAGTTGTCTTAAATAAATTGTTGAAAACCGCTTGATCAATTGAAACGGTAACATTTTTATTCTCTAAAGTTGCGGTTGAGGAGGTTGAATCATTAACGCGGACCACGGCTGGAATAGGAACTCCTTTTTGATACCGGTTTGTTGAGTAATCTGAAATATCACTCGATACTGCAGCTGCAAATCCAAGAAATATTAAACCAATCCAGACATAATTCAGCATATTGATTTCCTTATTACTTATTCGTTTTTTCTGTAACCAATGTGTGGTAAGGGTAGGCGTAGTTTCCGTTTTTATTGGCTACAATAATTCTTACCTCCGTTTCGTGCTCGGCGGTAAGAGGAAGTTCAACCGTTATGGTGTTTTGTTTCGAATCGAAAGTAAATTGCTGTGTCTCTACAGAATCGACAAATACTCGAACAGTTTTAGCATCAATGGAAGTAGAATCAAAAATTGAAAATGTAGCAAAGTCTTTTTTATCTTTTTTCTTCACATCTTTAAAACTTATTTCCGGAACACCGCTTTTAAAATATCGGCACAATCCGCGGAATATTCCCCAAGCTTCCACTTTGTTAAACTCGTTTTCGGCGAGAAGCGGTTCTTGATAATTGCTCGTATGAAATCCAGCCTCAATAAGCACCGCGGGAATTGTTGTTAATCGAAGAACGGAGAATCCTTGTTTTGGATAAATGTGGTAATCTGAATAAGTCCCATCAAATGAACCAAGTCCACCGGAATTTCTCATCGCATAAGCAAGATCTCGTTGAATGTATTTAGCCAAATCTCTATCCATCGGCTCAAACTCGTAATCGGAATCTGTTGCATGATAATACGTGGAAGTATAATTGGTTGAGTTATCACCGGCGCCTCCCGGTGCATTACTATGAATACTAATAAAAATATCGGCACCACTGCTATTGGCAAGCAAAGAACGGTCTTTGAGTGCGACAGTTGTATCCTTGTCTCTTGACATAATAACTTTTGCGCCGGCTTCTTCTAGATATTCTCTTAACGCTAACCCAACCCTCAGATTTACATCCGCCTCAATTGCTAAACCCAAATACCCTTTGTTTTTTCGGTCTTCACCGCCGTGTCCGGGATCCAAAAAGAAAACATGGTTTTTTAGATAAGGCGCGTAGGTCTCCAGAAAAGTTTCTTTAAATGAGGCGTCGGTAAGTTCACGGGGTTTTTCAAACCGGAGTTCCGGTGTATGCGCGCAACCGATAAAAAAAAGGAAAACAACGAAATAAAGAAAAATGAATTTCAAAATTCCTCCAAGAAAATTGGGTGAATTAATTTCAGTTTAAACTTGTTGAAAAATACAATTATTCTTGTAATCAGAGAAATGACACTTGCTGCAGTGTGCATGATTTTTTGAAAAATTGTTTTTACGGATTTCGTCAATCATAGCGAATAACATTTTCTCGAAGCTGGCCAATACTACAGTCGAAAGTTTCTTTTTCACTTCGATAGTTGGGTGTTTTATAAAGATGAGCTGCAGAAGAATCGAAGAATATTCCGGGAATAACTTATTGAGAAGATACGCGTAAAATGTTAGTTGAAATTGATATTCTTCCGCACGTGAGCTAATTTCAGCCGCCTCTATATTATCGGTTTTGTAATCTACAAGAATAATTTCATTTTCGTTAAAGATTACTTTATCAGCTATACCGAAAAGATAAAAATCTCTCACTTTACGGTAAATCTGAAATTCATTTTTGGAGTGGGGAAAGTGCAGCAATTCTTTATAAATTGGAGAATCATACCAACTTTGAATATCTGCCCGTATCGCTTCTACTAAAAATTTTATTTCTCGCTCACGGACTTTTTGCGTCGTCAATTGCGTCGTCACAAATGACGTAATTCCCTCCGGCGGAATATTCTTTTCGAGAATTTGATGAATAAGTTTTCCGCGTACCAGTGAAATATTTTGTATTGATTTGCCTAAATTTTCCGGTTGAGGTTCATCCCCCTCTGATTCATTAAAGTCGAATTCGTTCTCCTTATTGTCTAAGGAGTTTTGAAGAACGTCCGTGAGCGCGTTGTATCCAAAATTGTATGTAAGCTGATACTTGGTTGGACATTGGTTGTAAATAGCCACTTTTGTTGCGGAAATAATTTCCTCTTTTTGACAATCATCCTCCGATTCAAGCCGTAAGGTATAAGGCTTCAATTCACTTCGAAAAACGGATTCACTTGGTTGCGTTGCATCAAACTGTTTTATGATTTTTATCGCAAATGGTGTCGGAAGAACCGATTTTATCTCAGTACCATCCTCGGTTTTCTGATAAGTTAAATCTATCGATCCTTCAATGCTATCGTCTTGAAAATTAATAGACAATCCCGAAGTTAAGAGATGTAAGAAACTGCATGCCGGAATTTTTAGTGATTGCATATTCAGCGTGGCAGAGAAAATTAAATTATCCGAAGCCCTTGTTACTGCTACATAAAACAGACGTTTTAATTCCGCAAATTCTTTTTTTGTTTCGTCAAGATTAAACAAGGAGACGATCGGAGGATTTTCATACGGTAAAGAAAAATTGCCGGTTGGAGGAAGTTTTGCCATTACGCCGAACTCTTTATCAACTTGAAGATCCTTCGCGTTGAGCTGAGGTCTTACTCCTTCTTTGTGGCAACCAAATATGATGACAGTTTTAAATTCCAATCCCTTAGCTTGATGAACCGTCATAATCCTAACTTTATTGTCGTCGGTTGAAGATTCCGCTTGCCCCTCTTCAGAACTATCCGCAATGGCTTCGGATAAATAACTGAGATAGTCATAAATTGAACGAAAACCCTGTGAGTAAAATCCTCTTGTAACTTGAACCAATTTTTCAAAATTAGCAAGCTCCTTCGCTCCATTTTCTCTAGCGGCAATTAGGGAAAGGTACCGCGTGTCGTGAGCGATTGTGCGCAGTAAAGAAGCGGGTTCTGAGGCTGGTAATTGCGCAAGGTGATTTCCCAACTTTGTAACAACATTGTTTATAAGAATATTTGCGTGAGAAGCATTTTGTAATTTTTGCCAAAAGGTCGACCCGGGTTGCAAAGAAACTTCGAGCAGGAGCGAATCAGAGAGCAGATAAAAAGGAGAGCGGAGGATTCCCACCAACGCCGTGTCATCCGTAGGATTTGAGATGAAAGAAAGATAATTATAGAAATCAAAAATTATTTGCTGCTGGTAAAAACCTTTTCCTTCCCAAATTTGATACGGGATTTTCATTTTTTGAAAGGCCTGCTCAAGTTCTTCAAAGGAGCTTCGCTTTCTGCAAAGGATTGCAATCTCACTAAAATTGCAGCCTTCAGCGGAGAGCTTGATAATTCTTTTGGCAACAAGTTCTGCTTCAGTGTCCCCGGTCTCTTCGTTTTTTTCCGCAACCAGTAATTCTATTGAAGATGCACTCTGTTCTTTCTTCGCACAGACAAGATCTATGTGCTCTACTTCGTTAAAACGGGTGTTTGGGTTAGCGAATAAAACTCTAAAGAGTGTGTTGGTAAAGGCGCAAAGTTGAGGCGACATTCTAAAACTTGCCGGTAGTGAAAGCGAGAGTCCATCATGTTCAAGCACATCCCCCTTCGTTTTTGAAAATACAGAGAGTTCGGCTTCCCGGAATTTGTAGATGCTCTGCTTTTCATCGCCGACGATGAAGAGATTCCCTGTTTTCAAGCGTTCAAGAATGGGCAAGAAAATTTCGTACTGAATCTCATTAGTATCCTGATATTCATCAACCATCAAATAACGAAATTTTTTAGAAAGTTTGTGCCGGACTTCCGGCAGTTCAAGAATTTGCTGGGTTTTTAAAAGTATGTCCTCAAAGTCCAGATAACCCATCTCTTGTTTTTTGGCTTCATAACTTAGAAGTACTTCAGAATGAAGAGAAAGAAATTTCTTTCCAAAAGAAGCAAGTCTGAGATGCAGTTGTGCAATATTTTCTAAGTGGTCAAACGCGGGAAGAACGGCAAAATAGTTCTCTACAAAATCGATATCTCCTAAAAGTTCCTCCGGTGGTTGATTCCCAAGGTATTTTGTTTTTCTTACCGTTCCTTGCTTGGTTAAAAGCTGTTCTTTTATTTGAAAGAGAAGATCGAAAGTGCGTATGACTTCAGTTTCCCGATTCAATGATGCGAGCAATTGTTTAATTACTATCGCGGTATCGGAACCTTTTTGCTCTGCTGCTTTATTAATGACTGATACAGATTTTATGAACGAAGCGAGTTGGTGAAGAAACATTTCTTTCAAGTTCTTTTCAACAAACGAAGTAAAATATGCGGCAATGGATTCTTCATTTTCCGAATAAACCTTTGAAACTAAGAATTTGATTTTTCCCCTCTGCGAAATCGCTTTTTCTAGTGCATTGGATAAACTTTGGCGCGAACCAAAATATCGAATCATCTCTTTGATAAGTGAAGTGAGCGGAGTGTTTTTATCAACTTGTTTTACTAATTCATTTATTGCTAACCCGATATATTCCTCGGACGTTTGGGCATCCATGGGAGTAAAACCCGCGTCAATGGAAGCTTCAACAGGAAACTCTCTTAAAATTTGCGCACAAAAAGAGTGTATGGTTGAGATATTGGCCGAGACAAGCTGCTTTTTAAAATTGTCATACTTCTTGCGTTCATCCGGATTTTTCGTCTGTGTCGACGCTTCAAAGATGCTTTTTGAAATCTTTGTGTAAAGTTCTCCGGCTGCTTTTTCAGTAAATGTGATTGCCGCAATTTCATTTAACGAAGTTTCCGTTCGAGCAAGAATTTCGATGAAGCGGTTGGTAAGGACAAACGTTTTTCCCGACCCGGCGTTCGCGGTTAACGTGATGTGGTTAGTAAAATTGAGAGCTTTCTTCTGATCTTGGGTAAGCTGCCTACTCATGATCAACAATAATTTTTTTTGAAAATTTGATTAGGAACGTCGTTCCATTACCCGAACTCGATTCAACAGAAATTTCTCCTTTGATGCTTTCCATAAATTTTTTAGCCAGTTTCAAGCCAAGCCCCATCCCGCCGGATTTTGTTGTAAAGTTTGCTGTAAAAACTTTATGTATCAAAGGTTGCGGAATGCCTTTGCCGTCGTCAATCACCCTGATACAGAGGTCGCTTTGTTCTTGCGTAACCAGAAGTTCAACATTCCGTGCCCCTGCCTGCATCGCGTTCCGAATAAGATTAATGAACATTCTGTTTACTTGAGAAAGGTCGGCTTCAACTCTTTCTTCTTCGGTTTGATAATTCAATTTCAAACTGATGTTTTCATCATTAAAAAGAATGATAATTTCGTTCAAAATTTGTTTGAGATTGACCGACGCGAGATTTAACGGCGGCATTTTTGCGAAGTTAGAGAATTCGGAGGCAATTTGACTTAAGGTTGCAATTTGCGCGAGGATAGTCTCGGAAACTTTTTCAAATAACGAGTCAAAGTTTTTTGATTTTTCCCTGTACATCGCAGTTAACTGCTGAAGTGTCAATTTCATCGGCGTAAGGGGATTTTTAATTTCGTGCGCAACCTGCCGCGCCATATCTTTCCACGCTTGTTCCCGTTCAAGTTCCGCAAGTTCCTTTTGATTTTTTCTGAGCTCATCGGTCATGATGTTAAACCCGCTGATAAGTTCTTTCATTTCTCCCATCGACGTATCATCCAACGTTACATTCAAATCACCATGCGCAACTGCTCTTGTGGCACGGGTAAGTCTTCTGATGGGAAGCGAAATCTGATCGGCGAGGAGAGAGCTTATGACGATAATCAGCACAATAGCTAAAGAGTAAACTCCAAAGAGAAAGACATTGACTTCAACAAAACTTAGTGCTACCGGAATCTGATTGAAATAATCGTTCACCTCAATCACGACTTCTTGATTATTTATAACAAGCGGTTTGAAGAATGAAATGGTGGTATGACTTCCCATCGGCCGTTGCAAAAAATAGCCGTTGCCGGTTTTGCTAATATTATTCTCGACTTCTTTCGGCAACTCAGCGCGAAGCAATTCAGCGGAAAATAAATTTTGCTGCGTGCTAAAATCTATTTTCGAGTCTTTGAATATGGAAAAGGAAAGAAGAAGATTTTTCCCCGCGTCGCGATACATTTTTTGCAAATCGAGTTTAGGATTTGCGCGCAAGCTCAGTTTAAAATAATTCTCCGCTAAGTTTTCTTTTTCTTTTAGCGTGGTATATACCAGTGAAATATTTTTATCTTCAACGCTGTTGCGGTTATAAACGGCAAGCGCAATGATGGGAAGAATAGCTATCACCAGAAACGCGCTCAACAATTGTGTCCGGAAAGTTAAATTGAATTTCCCTTTGGTGAGAATAACGAACAGAACGGCTAAAACAGCTATTAAAAAAGTTATATGAATAATAAATAACTTGAAGAAGTTAAATAAGCTGAATGAAAATGCCGTTTCCTTTTGCGCCGCAATTAAAAACGGATGGGAACCCGCATTCAATCGTTGAATTCCAAAACCGAGCAAATTATCCGCGCCTGAATTGTACGTTATCCAGCCTTCTTTCTCCTTCGATAAAAAAGAATATATTTTGTCGGCATCGCTCGCGGATGGGAACGTTGAACCGTTGATTGGGTAAATGAGATCATCCGCTAACAAAAAAACGATAAAGTTCTTTTCACTTAACGACCGAAAATTTATTTGCGGCGATTGAAACAATGCGGCAACCGGATTAACCGATAAAGCATTTCTTGTTGTTGAAAGAAGTGTTTCGGTTATGTATCCAACAATTTCATTTCGCTGAATAATTGGAATGATGCCGGTAAAAATTCTTTGCCACTGTTTTGATTTATCGGAAACATCAAAAATTTGAAGTCCGTTGGTGATGGAGGCCCTTACAATTTGGGGCAGCTGCAATTCTTCATCCACTCCGTTGCTAAAGTACCCTATTACTTGTTTTCTCTTATCAAGCAACGTTATTGATGATGAAACTTTTTCGTGCCGGAGTGAACTGTTCAACCAAAGGTCCAGCGCCAGGGCATTTTCATTTACTCCTCTTACCGAAAAATTGTCAAGCAGTTTTGTTTGCTCAGCAGCTTTGGTGAGCGATTCATTCAAAAGAAAATTCATGTAGCTTTCTTGGTGTCTTGAAAGCAGAAGGGCGGTTCTTTTAATCTCTTCCTTCTCAAGTTCACTATTGAAAAAATTCATCAAGCTGATGGTCAAAAGAGAAGAAGCAAAAGCAAGGAAAAGTATTTTTTTAAGAACGGTAGTGCGCGTTCCCTGGGTTAAAGTAAAGACGGTGAGGAGCAAAAGCACCGCAAACAGATAAAACCACAGTGATACCAGCGGCTGTTTTTGAATGAAATATAAAAGCACGGCGGCGATGGTGAAAATGATTGCGTGAACTAATACTGTCACCCGGCGAGAAGCGAAGGAGAAACACTCCAAAGTTATTTTTAAGAGAAGCTGCATCAAAACGAAGCCGGAAAGAACCACAATAAACGTCGCGATATGCATAACGAGATGGGGAACGCCCGGAATGATATCGGCGGTTTCAAAATACCTCAGAGAAGAATCAAAAACTACACTTTTTACCGCGGCGGAAATTCCTCTTATGGAAAGTAGAATTACAAACAGCGATACAATGCCGAAGAACAGCCGCTTCCATACCATCCTTTTTTTTGCGGCAAAAACATTTTCAAAATATGGCAGTATGGATGTATAAAGGATAAAAACGATGACACTAAAAAAAACAGCGGTCGTTAAAAATTCAAGCGGTGACTTTACAATACCCCACGCAAACGCTGAAGAAAAATAGTTTGGATTCGTTAAGTCCCCTTTGAAAATCATTGCGGGAAACCCGAGCGTAAAAATGAGTCCCCTAAAAATGATGAGATAGCAAATTGCCAATATAGGTCGAAGGAATATGAGACTCACTGCTTTCGTTTCATTCCGGAGAACGAATCCCAGTAAAATAAATCCGATGATTATAAACAGTGATTGAATCTCATTTGTCGCTTCCCGGAACGACTTTAACTCAGCTTTCAGTGTTGGTTTGGCAATGGTAACCAGCCCAATCTTTTTCCCGTTTTCATTTGGTATATCAAACGAATAGTATCGCCCGTCCAGTGTTTTTGCCTTTGACGGTGAGTAAGCAATCGTTACTTCTAAATCAAATTGATTTTCTAAAACATCAGAGATGTTTTCATCCGGATTAATTCCCGAGGTTTGGTAATCCGTCTCAATTACTTTTGCCGCCAGCAACCGAAAATGTTCCCCGGCGACGCGAACATTTTTAAATTTACATATAAGTGTAATCAGCGGATTGGTATAGAAATAACTTCCTTCCGTTTGCGCATTCCCCGCTATAATTTCTCCCGCATCGGCACCTATTACCGCATTTGTGCCTACTTCGTGATTTACTGAATCAAGGAGAAAAATCTGGTAGGAAGAATATTTTTCTTCCTTTAGTATCTCTAACGATTTTTGCGGACTTGCGGAAGCTTGTAATTCGTTGGAAAGGTTATCGAGAACGACATGGAGTTGCTGTTGTTTCTCATTAAAAATTGAAACGGTAGAGGTGTTAATATTCTGCAGTCTTGTTTCGAGTGTAGTATTCCATGTATCTCTTTTCTGGTGCAGCAGGGAAGGACTGATAAAGCCGATAAGAAGAATAACCGCAAATAAAGCGGCGAGAAGGATGTATAATTTCTTTTCCCCTCGTAAGTGTTCGGTAAGTGCGCTGAGTTTTATTTTATGGTGATTTGGGGAATTTTCCACTTGGCTCCCGAATATTCTACCGAAATGAAAATTTGTGCCGTACCTTTCTTGTTTTTGCTTTCAAATGAAAACATTCCTGTAACAAATCCATTTTCAGATTCGCTTCTCTGGGTATATTTAAAGGCAATCGGTTGGTAAAGCTGGAAGAAATCCTGCAAAATGTAGTATGCCTGGTTGCTGCTATAAAATCCGTTTACTCCGGTTGAAAGACTCAAATAAATTTGAGAGGAAAAGTACCCTGCAATTACTCCAATATTTCCAGTACTGAAAGCTCTTTCAATGTCGGCGAAAATCGGCGGGTCTTTCTTTTGAACCGCACTTTCCGCACTCTGATTGCCGGTAGCTAAACAGGGTGAAAACACTGCAAGCGTCATAAACAAAACTGCGATATAAATAACTAATTTCTTCATTACTTTCGGGAAAATTAATGAATCTTACAGACTTATACTAAATCAACATCCTCAACAAAAAAAGAAATGCCAACCTGAGGTATAAGGTTGACATTTCGATTTGAACATTGGGTTACAGGAACACTAACCGTTATGTTTAACCCTTTCTAATGTACCCCGCTTTGAGCCTCCGGGTGCTGCTTTAAGTTGTCGATCGCCGGCAACTAATTGAAATGCCCAATCAAAAACAATTCTATCGGGAGTTACAGTTTCTACTCTAACTTTTGCAAAGTGATTATCCCATGTCCAAATGACGTAGGTATGTCCCGCTACCACAACGGCATCTTTTGTGGAAGACCATCCATCTTTTGGAGCAAAGGCTATATCGTAAATATCTTGTGTCGGTCCCATATCCTGAATGTCCGTAACCTTGTAAACATCCAGGTAGGGAGTAGTATTGTACACATCAAAGAAGAAATCAACATTTGAGGAATCATCATAGGCAACGGCTGAATACGTCGTAAAGCTGTAGCCGGAATTATTTGGGAAACGGTTATAATCGAATATGCTTTGATTGAATCCTTCCGGACGGGGAGTAGCATAAGCGACATCAGGGCTCAACTCGCTCTCATTGTTGTTGTAATCAAACGCCGTTACGGCATAATAGTTAAGTACGCCATTCTGAGCTCCATTATCAACGTAATAATTGCTCTGGGTGGTTCCTATGAGTTTATAGGTGCCACTGTAGGAAGTACTATAGTAAATATTATATCCGGCCAAATCACGCTCGCGGTTTTGATTCCAGGAAATGTCTACTCTGTTATCTCCGTTCAATATTTGTACTCCGGTTGGTGGAGAAGGCGGAACATTATCGTAGTAGTCATTCATGTGGTTATCATCGCAGGAAATTAATCCAAGCGGAAGTAATAAAATTAACGGGAGTAAAAATAGCTTTTTCATGTTGTCACCTTTTCATTGGTCGCTTGAAAGAGTACAAATTTGGAGCCAAAAGAAAACGCCCCTTATTTCATAAAATATGAAGCGAAAACGGCGGGACTGTATGTTTCTTTGTACATTTTCTCTCCGCCAAATTAGACATGGAATTTTCTAGAAAAAGGAGAAAATAGTATACTTGAGAAAGTGATTTATACGATTTTACGAATTTGATACAGAGAGTGAGTATGAACCTTGACGTGCTGGTTTTTGGAGCGCATCCGGATGATGCGGAGCTTTCTATGGGCGGTACCATCGCTAAACTTTCTTCTAGCGGATTAAAAGTTGGTCTGGTTGACTTTACCCGCGGTGAATTGGGCACCCGCGGTACGTTTGAAACCAGGCAGAAGGAAGCATTTCAAGCGGCTATCATTTTAAAAATAGCGAATAGAGAAAACTTGCTGATGCCGGATGGAGGCGTTTCGACCGATAAGGAAAATTTGATGAAGGTCATCATGGCCATTCGTAAATTCAAACCGAAAATTATTTTTGCTCCTTACAAAAACGACCGTCATCCCGATCATGTACAAGCAAGCGAATTAGTAAAACAAGCCTACTTTTTCTCGGGCGTAAAAAAACTGAAAACATTTGATAAAGAAAAATCGCAAGAAGCTTTCCGCCCTAAAAAACTTTTCTATTACATGCAGACCTATACTTTTGAACCAAGTTTTGTCGTCGATATTAGCGATACGTTTGAAACAAAAATGAAAGCGGTGAAAGCGTACTCAACCCAATTCTTTGATCCAAAGAGCACAGAAGCAGAAACGTTCATCAGCACTCCCGAATTTATAAAATTTATTGAAGCTCGCGCTGAGGTTTACGGATTCAAAATAGGGAAGAAGTATGGAGAGCCTTTCTTTACCGAAGAGGGAGTAGAGCTTGATTTACCGCATGTATTGTCGCAGTTATAACCATTCTTTTTAAAATGAAAAAAGGCAGTCTTAGATCGTAAAACTGCCTTTTCTTTTTTCGTCAAATCTTATGACATTCCTTCGTACATTCCTTCAATTAAATTCTTGTACCGCTCTTCAATAACTTTACGTTTGAGTTTCAACGTTGGAGTAAGCTCTCCCGTTTCAAGTGTAAACGGTTTATCAAGCAGGGCAAATTTTCTGATGCGCTCAAAGTTGGCAAGACTTTTCTGGAATTTACCCAATTCCGCATCCATCAAATCATAAATCTCTTTCACATCCACAAGATCGTCATTTGTTTTGTAGGGAATATTGTGGCTGTCGGCATATTCTTTCAATGCTTCAAAGTCGGGAACGATAAGCGCGGAGAGGAACATCCTCTTATCGCCGATGAGCACAAACTGATCAATGTACTTGCTCGCGAGGAAGAGATTTTCAATTGGTGTCGGTGCAATATATTTACCGCCGGAAGTTTTAAAGAGATGTTTCTTCCTGTCGGTTATCATCAGAAATCCTTCGGCGTCAAACACTCCAATATCTCCTGTGTGAAGCCACCCGTCTTTTAGCGTTTCTTCCGTCTCCTTTTTATTTTTGTAATAGCCGAGCATGATTGATGGGCCGCGAGCCAATATTTCACCGTCGCTGGCAATTTTAACTTCCACGGAGGGGAGCGGTTTTCCTACAGTTCCGAATTTATAATTGTCGGCTCGGTTCGCCGTAATTACAGGAGAAGATTCAGTTAATCCGTACCCTTCTATAATGATAACGCCGATAGCTTCAAAAAACTCACCAAGCTCACGCGCAAGCGCCGCGCCGCCGGAAATAAAGAACCGGAGTCTTCCACCGGTTTTTTCTCTGATCTTCTTAAAAACGAGGGTGTCCGCAAGCTTATGCTGAAGCGATAATCCAATTGGCTGGTTGCCGCTTTTCTTTGCTTCTTGATATTTTTTACCTACGCCTATAGCCCAATTGAAAATCTTCTGTTTCTTTTCCGGTTGTGATTCAATATTTTTTATCACCTTAGAATAAATTCGTTCGAAGAGGCGGGGAACGCTGGTAACGATTGTCGGTTTGATATCTATTAAATCTGCCGCAACCGATTCGATGCTTGCCGCATAACAGATCTGACCGCCGGATGAAAATGCCGTGTAGTAGCCTCCCATTCTCTCAAAAATGTGGCAGAGCGGTAGAAAGGAAAGAAAAATATCATCGGGACCGATAGGGAATATTTTTAATGCATCATTCACGTTGGTTGCAATGTTTTTATGCGAAAGCAAGACACCCTTTGGTTCCCCCGTCGTGCCGGAGGTGTAAATGATGGTACACAGATCATCTTCTTTTACTTTATTCTTTTGCTCTTTGAAAAAGCCCGGATTTTTTGCCCGCTCTTCAGCTCCTTTTGCCTGAATAGAAGTAAGCGAATAGATGTTGTTTTCCTGCGGTGAATCTTTTTCGTTCATTACCAGAATGAATTTCAATCCTCTGCAGTTATTTCTAATTTTTACAACCTTGTTCAATTGAAATTTGTTCGAGACAATAATCCCAACCGATTCGGAATTATTTAAAATGAACTCAACCGTATCCGATGTTAACGAAGGATAAAGGGGAACATCTACAGCGCCTAATCCAAGAATAGCCATGTCGGAATAGACCCATTCCGGACGGTTCTCCGCAATGATTGCTACTTTGTCTCCCGCTTTAACACCCAGCGATGTGAGTCCGTATGCCAGGTTCTCGGTTTCATCTTTCAATTGCGTATAACTTATCCCCACCCATTGATTGCTAACCTTATGTTTTAAAATTGGTCGCTCCATAGTAACCCCGTATTCTTCCGTTAAGAAGGTAAAAAGTTCAGGTATGGTTTTGTAAGGTTTTAAGATGGGCATAAAAATCTCCTGCTTAGTTTTTGGCTAAAAGTTAATTAGAAACACCTTAATAATATAAATCTTTTTGAAGTAACTCAACAAATATTTCTCTCTTCTCCGGAAGTGCTTCCCGCTCCATTCATGACACTAATTTCCTCATTCACTTCATCTTTACCGTGTGAAAGAAGAGAGCAGTGGGGAAGAGGAAAGTTGTAACGTTCTCAATGGTCAAAAGTGAAGAATGGTTGATTCTTTGTGGTGTTCAAGTAGATGGATTAGTTAGAGTGCGTTTAGGACTAAAAATGCTTGTGATCCAAAATTGATAGTATTTTTAATCTTACACCCGGTAGGTTGTTCTTTATTGAGTCCCAAAGAATTTCATAATCAACATTAAAATAGGTATGGATTATTTTGTCCCTCATTCCGGCAAGTTTCTTCCATTCTATTTCATTATGTTTTTTGCGGAAGTCTGTTGAAAGATTTTTAACCGCTTCACCAATTATTTCAAAACTTCTTGAAAACGCTCGCGTGTAAATTTCGTTTTCAAAAAATGAGGTGTAATCAAGATTCTCAGTTGTGTTTAACAGAAAAGTAATTTCGTCCAGGGTATGTTTTAAATAGACTTCGTTATGCTTCATACCACTGAATCTCATTCTTAATATAGGGAAGGATGTATGGACTGATTCCCTTTTCGGTTAAGAGATCAACTTTCCTATTAAAAAGTCTTTCTAATTCAAAAGTGAGATCTAAATAATTGTCGAAAGTTTTTTCCTCAAAATCGACCAATAAATCAATATCACTTTTTGCTGAAGCTTCATTTCGACTGAAAGAGCCGAACAGACCAATTTTCCTAACACGATATTTTTTTAGGAGATGACGGTTACTATTGAGAACTTCTAAAATCTCCTTTGAGGAAAGATTTTTCATAAATCCTTAATTGAATTCATGGTAAAAATAATAAATGAATTGCCTATAAAATAGTTTGAAAAGCTTTATTTCACAAACATTACCCGCTCTAGTTCGGCCTCTTTTTGATTTCTGAACGGACAATCCTTTTTATACTTTTCGTTCCGAAACGGCAGTGTACTTGATTTGGGCATTGTTTCCTCCTATGCATGATTTTCATCTTATTGGGGTACGTACTTTTGAGGACGATATTTGGGAGTGACGAAAATTCCAACATAAAAATATTCTTGAAAACGGAGCGGAATTCCGGTTATCATTGACACGTTGCTTAGATGCTCTTCAGCTTCTTAAATTTTACTTCCTTAATCATTGACGTTTCTCAGTAGCACGACTGTCAAACTTCCGCTCACTAGAGCAATAAAGGGGAACATTATGAGCTCTCCACTACTTACTTGCACTCCTGCCAAAATCATGTTTACTGCCATTGCTGATACCGCAAGCGCTAAAGTGACTCCCTTAATGAGCACAATGGAAGAAAGCAGATAACCCCATGCACTTTTCTTCCAGAGCAAGATTCCGGACAGAAACGCTATGGGCATAACCAACCCTAAATCCAATGCTTGAATAATGAGTGTTGTATAAGCGTCTAATCCAAGCGGCGGATGATTTGCGGAAAGTGCCGGTACGATGCGTCCCAGCCAGGCTAAAAGAATAAAGCTTCCTACAACAAATAAAAATAAAGCGATAGTGCGCCGAGGTAATCCTGATGAAAAATGGTTGGGCAAAGTCGGGATATCTATTTGCATAAGCGCAACAATAAAAGCAAAGAAACTGAGCGAGAATAAACCCACGTACACCAAAAACAAAATATTGTAAGCCGCGCCAAATGCAAAGGACGCATAGGTGTAGAGAAAATATCCCAATGTTCCTGAGAGCAGCAATTTACCCCGCAAACTTCCTTTCTTGAAGAGAACCATCGATAGGGCTAACAACGGAATTCCTACAAGTAAAGTAACAACATCCTGGGCTATTGCCTGCGCGGCAGTGGAAACCGTTTCGTATTGATATAGTCCACGCCCTTGCATCGTTACTGTTTCACCGCGAAGAGTATGAAATTCGGATTGTCGCCCTTCCCCCTGCCAAAAGACTCCTAATCCGGCGGCGATAATTGCCAATAACCCAATCAAGACCGACAAAACAAAAGGAATACCGTATACTTTTTTCATAGTTTATTTCCTTACCGGATTATTATTTCAAACTTAGACAAACGTACTGCAAGCTAACGGTGTGTTATCCCGCAAAGCGGGACAAGTTGTTAAAATACAACACTGCCGTATTAATTAAAGATATTATAAGTGTGGACTTAAGAAATGATTTTAAGTAATGGAGATAGTTAACCTTTTCCTAAGACCGAGTTCTATTATTCTATAAAAGGTAGAAATCTGTATATCACTTTTGCCTGCTTCTATTCTTGAGATATAACTTTTCTTGGTCCCGGTTTTTTCAGCAAGTTGCTCTTGCGTCAACTTTGCTTTTGTTCTTTCTTCTCTGAGCATTTCACCCAATCTGAACGCTATTGAATCAGCTTCAAACTTATCTCTCCGCTCGTTTCCTTTTTTCCCGTATTGTTTATCTAAATGCTCTTCGAATGTAGTTATCTTTTTCATTTCCTTTTCCTTTCAGACTTTTCTCTAAAATATTCTTCTTTCAATTTTATTCCAAGTTCCAGTTCATTCTTCGGAGTTTTATCAGTCTTTTTGATAAAACTATTGATTAGAATTACTAGATTACCTTCATCAAAAAAGCTGAATATTCGTATATTACTTTTGTGTGTTAATACTCTAACTTCATATAATCCATCAGTCCCTTCTAAATACTTTAGAAACTTGATTGGAACTCTTTCAACATTTCTAATCAAGTCAAGAACAAAGTCAATCTTTTCTTTTGTATTTAGATCTTGCTCGGAATAGAAGTCTAAAAAATACTCGCCGAAGAATAATATTTTTCTTTTCACAATCGAAAGATAACTAATTAGTTAACCACCTCAAAGTCATTTTTTCAAAGAACATACACTTATAACGACGGCTTATTAAAAGCCAACACCACCGTATTAATTAAAGATTTCCATTCTCGCTTTTTGTTTATAAAACGAATCAATTAATTATCAAAATCTCCACCCCCCCCATAATTCATTGTATACACTTCTTCCATCTTCTGACAATCATACTTCGCCCAAAGTATGCTTTTTACTTTCTCTAATACTTGAATTTCTTGCCGGTGTGTAGTACCGCTTGCGGTAGTAAATAAAGACGGCGGAACCGGTATCCGATCCTCGCTTCTTAAAGTTCTTCTATGTAGATCCTCAAGCCTAATAGAGCCTCCAAACGATAAATAGTTATCGTTGGCTATAACTTAACAATTGGAAGTAATGCAGCGGAAGAAAAAAATGAGAAGCTGAGTTAACAGTTATCAGTACTCAGGAGTAAAACTCAAAATCCAAATTCCAAGCACCAGGTCATAAATTATTCAGCCTTGTCCCGCTGCTTCCTCTCTTTACCTGTACATTCGCCGAAGGCGAATTACCTTTCTTGACTGACCGCTGACTACTGATTACCGGTTTCAGTTTTCAACGTTCAATCCGCCTCACCTAAAATTTTGAAACAAAAAAAGAAAAAAGTATAAGGAGCGGGGAAGCGAAATATTTATTTTGGCAGTAAATAATTATTCTCTTGATTTTCAACCTAGAGTGTCCAATATTACACTACAAAATGAGTAAAAAAGTAAAGAACATATTGTTTGGTTTAATGACCGGGTTGCTGCTTATCGTCAACTCCGGCTTTACCGTAACGTTATCTCATTGCAATATGGATGAAGAAATGGTTTCATCCGGCTGCGATATGTGCCGTTCAATGGAGAACGATAACGATTGCGGTATCATCAAAACTGATGAATCAAATGGTCCGGTTCTTTCATCAATTCCCGTACAGTGCTGCACAGTACGTATTGCGTCAATAACGGGGACAGATGATTATCTTCTCAACTTTTTTGATTCCGCAAACAAACCGGTTCAACTTGCTGTTTGCTCACTTCCCAATCTTTTTTCTTACGAGTCTTACACTAACGAAAATCCGTTCCTTCTGGATGCTTCTCCGCCGGGAGGTAAGCACCAACAAATTTATCTCTCCGTTCAAAACCTAAGAATTTGATCCACTCTTTTATTTTCTAAGGAAAGGGTGAACTGCGTCCGCGTTTCATTCTTTCAGTCTTAACTTCTTTTCATATTAAAAGTATTACCTCACTTGTGATGAGGAAAATTTTACATGGAGTCTGTTCATGATAGAAAAAATAATTGATTGGTCCGCAAACAATAGAGCAATAGTCATCCTCTTTTATCTTCTTGTTATTGCTTTCGGCATTTACAGCGTTGCCAATCTGCCGGTTGACGCGATTCCCGATTTATCCGAGAATCAAGTTATTGTGTTTACCGAGTGGATGGGACGGTCACCTCAAATAATTGAAGATCAGGTTACTTACCCAATCGTCTCCGGGTTGCAAGGACTTCCGAACGTTAAAGCCGTCCGCGCAAATTCAATGTTTGGAATGTCATTCGTCTTCGTAATCTTCGAAGATGGCGTTGACCCTTACTTCGCCAGAAATAGAATACTCGAACGGTTGAATACCATCCAGGCGCAGCTTCCCGCCGGTGTTGTGCCGTCTCTCGGTCCTGATGGTACCGGAGTCGGACATATTTATTGGTACACGGTTGAAGGGAAGGGATATGATCTGGGAACGCTTCGCGCTATTCAAGATTGGTATATCCGGTATAAACTTTCTTCCGTTGATGGCGTTGCCGAAGTTGCGAGCATCGGAGGATTTGTTAAACAGTATCAAGTAAATGTTAATCCCAATGAACTTCGTGCGTATGGATTAACGGTCTCGGATGTCGTTTCAGCCATTCAAAAAAGTAATAATGAAGTTGGGGGAAAGATTGTTGAGGTTAGCGACGCGGAATATTTCGTCCGCGGACAGGGATACATTCAATCAAAAGAAGATGTAGAAAATACTGTTGTGAAAACCGGAGCAAACGGAATTCCTATTCTCATAAAGAATGTTGCCTCTGTCTCACTCGGTGGTGATATCCGGAGAGGCGCTCTTGAGAAGAATGGAAAAGGGGAGACCGTCGGCGGTATCATCGTTATGCGTTCCGGCGAAAACGCGCAAAGAGTTATTGAAAAGGTGAAAGAGAAGATAAAAGAAATAACTCCGGGACTTCCCGAGGGTGTTTCCATTGTTCCTTCCTATGATAGAAGCACGCTTATCAAAGAAGCGGTTGGAACGCTTGAACGCGCTTTACTAGAGGCCGCGATTACCGTTTCCATTATGGTGATGATCTTCCTCCTTCATTTCCGAAGTATTGTGCGGATATTGATTGAGCTTCCCATTTCAATTTTAATCGCGTTTACTTTGATGTATATCTTCGGCATTTCATCCAATATCATGTCGCTCGGAGGAATCATTCTTGCTGTTGGAGTAATTGTAGATTCTTCCATTGTGCTGGTGGAAAACGCCTACCGGAATCTTGCTAAAGCATTACAAGAAAAATCAGTTCTCACGCCGGAGGAGTATAAAAAGATTTCCATTGATTCCGCTAAACAAGTTGGCCGCGCAATCTTCTTTTCTGAGTTGATTATCCTAACTTCTTTTCTTCCGGTCTTTCTCTTAACCGGGCAAGAAGGAAAATTGTTTCATCCCCTTGCGTATACAAAATCTTTCGCCATGATTGGTTCGGCAATTGTCGTCATTTCTCTCATCCCTGTGCTTATGACAATGCTCATGCGCGGCAAGTTCAAACCGGAAGAGAAAAATCCAACCACAAATTTTTTCATTCGGTTGTATCAACCTGTCATTCATTGGGTACTGGAACATAGAAAAATCACCATCGCCTTAAATGTGATTGCGTTACTCGTTACCGTTCCCATGATTATGAAAACGGGAAGTGAATTTATGCCTCCACTTGATGAACGCTCTATCTTATATATGCCGGTAACGCTTCCCGGCGCTTCCATCGGTGAAGTGAACCGCATTCTGCAGGAACAGGATAAAATAATTAAATCTGTTCCCGAAGTTGATCACGTTCTCGGTAAAACCGGTAGAGCTGAAACAGCTACGGATAACGCTCCCTTAAGCATGATTGAAACCATTATTCTTCTTAAGCCGAAAGATCAATGGCGGAAAGGGATTACAAAACAGGATATTGTTGCCGAGCTTGATCAAAAATTACAAATTCCCGGTGTTCGCAACGGGTGGACGCAGCCGATCATTAACCGAATCAACATGCTTTCAACAGGCGTTCGTACCGATATCGGTTTGAAAATATTCGGACCCAATCTCGACACGTTGGAAGCATATGCTATCCAGGCGGAACATCTTCTCAAAAAAGTAGACGGCGCCGCGGATGTTGTTGCTGAGCGTGTCCAGAACGGTTACTATCTCGATATAATTATCAAACGCGATGCAGCGGCTCGTTACGGAATCAACATTCAAGATTTACAAAACATTATTGAAACCGCAATCGGTGGACAAAATTTAGGAATCGTTCTTGAAGGAAGAATGCGGTTTCCGATTCGGATGCGCTATCAAATGGATTACCGCGACAATCTGCAAGAACTTAAAAATCTTATTGTTCCCGTAATGCTTACCGGTAACGGAGGTTCATCTTCAATGGGTGGTGTTATGCCCTCACCATCAATGCAGAAATCTTCAAACTCATCAATGTCTTCGATGGGAGGCGGGTCAGCCGCTCAACTTGCTTCCGTTGCTCAAAGTCAAGCTAACGGATTTTCTTTAACACAATCAGACGGCAGCGGAATTTCTTACATCCCGCTCTCGGAAGTAGCCGAAATTAAAATGGTAACCGGTCCGCCGATGATAAGCAGCGAAAACGGAATGCTCCGCTCAATCGTCTTTATGAATACACGAGGGCGCGATATGGGGAGCGTTATGACTGACGCGAAGAAGGTGATTGAAGCCGGACTCAATCTCCCCGCCGGATATTCTTATTCGTGGAGCGGACAGTATGAAAGTAAGATGCGGGCGCAGCGGACAATTGAGATTATCATGCCCGTAGTTTTTCTTGTCATTTTTCTTCTTCTCTTCTTCACTTTAAAAGATTATGTAGAAGCTGTGGTTGTTATGCTATCGGTACCGTTCGCACTCATCGGCGGTGTCTATATGATTTACATCCTCGGCTATAATTTTTCCGTCGCCGTTTGGGTTGGGTTTATCGCCCTGTACGGAATAGCTGTTGAGACAGGAGTGATTATGGTAGTGTATCTTCATGAAGCCCTTGATAGAAAACTGCATGATCATCTCAGCGGTAAACGGGGTCCGATTACCAACAACGACATTTACGACGCGACCGTTGAAGGTTCTGTACTCAGACTCCGCCCAAAACTGATGACAGTATTTACGGCAATGGTTGGATTAATTCCCGTTATGTGGTCAACCGGAACCGGCGCCGATGTAATGAAACCGTTAACCGCGCCGATGATAGGCGGACTGCTCACTTCTGCAGTGCACGTCTTGGTTGTAACTCCAATACTTTTTGCAATGATGAAAGAACGCGCGCTCAAAAAAGGGAAGCTTGAAATTTCTAAAATGGCCGGTTGGATGAAGGAAGGTGAATAACATGAAAAGAATAACATTGAATAAAATCAAAATACTTGCTTTGCTGCTTTTGGGTTTCATATCGCCAGTGGTTATGGGACAATCAATCGATTCCCTGGTGAATGAAGCCATGGCGAACAATCCGCAGGTAAAAGCATTACAGTATAAAATTGTAGCGTCAGAAAAGAGAAGCGAGTCGGTGGATAACCTCCCGGCTCCGTCGTTAGGTGTTGAGTTTTCACAAGTTCCCATATCATCCGTAAACGTTGTGAACGATGCCGTGAGCAATAATCTCACCTTATCGCAAATGTTTCCGCTTGGAGGTAAACTTAATGCGATGGCTGAAGTGGAAAGGAAGAACTCGGCAGTTGAACAGAGTAATCTTGACGCGTACAAATCAAAACTGATCGCTAAAATTAAAACTTCCTACTATTCGCTCTGGCTCCTTGACCGGAAACTCGAAATAGAAAACGAGAATATTACTTTATTGAATAATCTTGTCCATTCTCTTGAAACCGGATACATTACCAACAGGGTGAATCAAGCAGATATTCTAACACTGCAAAGCGAAATCGCGAATGAGCAGACTCAACTTCTCATTATTCGAAGGCAACGGGAATCGGAAATCTATAATATGAACCGGTGGCTTGGCCGTAAACTTGACGATGCCCGGCTTTTTGTAAGCAAACAACTTGATGCTGACTCGTTGATGGCTGCACAATCGAAACTTGAGTTAATGTTGGCTCGCACAAATCCATCGTTAAAGAAAATTGACGCGATGACCGCTATGAATGAGGCAATGGTAGACGCGAACAGTCGTGAATTAATTCCCGATGTAATGGTGCAGGGAATGATAATGCGTATGCCGCGTGGAATGTTGTTAACATCAAAAAGCAATTTGAGCATGGTCGATCCGAATCCGGCTACAATGTACTCGCTCATGTTTTCAATGAATCTTCCGTTTGCGCCATGGGCAAGCGGTAAAATAAAAGCTAAGGAAGAGGAATTGTATGCAGGCATTAAGTCCATTAAAAATGAAAAGACCGACATGGAGCGGGAGATGCTCGCCGAACTAAAAGCAATGGTCGTGAAATATCAAACTGCAAAAGATTTAACCGCGTTGTACAGCGATTCCGTTATTCCTCTTTATAAAAAAGCGGCGGATTCGCAAACGAGTGAATATCAAAACAACAGAGCAAATGTTTCGGCAGTGATGGATGCCTACCGCATGCTCTTGATGCAGCAAATGAATTATTATATGGCGGCGGCGGATGAACATATGGCGGCTGCTGAAATCGAAATGCTCATCGGGTGTTCAAACAACGCCGATGAAAAAAATTATCAAGCGAATGAATTGAGGTAAATATGAAAAGCATAAAAATAATTGTCGTTTCAATTGCAGTGCTCTTTTTTGCTGCAAGTTGTACAAAACAAAATGAAGAAAATCAGAAACACGAAGTTGTTCAAAAGCAAAAGGAGTATTGGACGTGCAGTATGCATCCTCAAATTCATGAAGATCATCCGGGTTCGTGCCCAATCTGTGGAATGGATTTGATTAAAAAAGTTGAAGAGGAAAAACCGACACAATCCGTGAGCAAAGAAATGTCGGACATGCTTTCGTTAAGCGGCATAAAACAACTTCTTGCAAACGTCTCAACAGTGAAAGTAGCGGAAGAGAATTTGGATGAAGAGGTAAAAGTGTATTCTTATCTCGACTTTGCGGAAAATAATCGTAAAGTAATTTCTGCGTACTTCAGTGGAAGGATTGAAAAATTGTTTGTCGATAAAACAGGTGACTACATCAAAAAGGGTGACCCTCTTTTTGAAATTTATAGCCCGGAATTAGTCCAGGCGCAAAATGATTACCTGATCGCGATGAGCAAAAAAGATATGAACGCTTCGCTGGTGGCGGCAGCACGTAAAAAACTTGAAATACTTGGCTTGATTCCGGAACAAATTCATCAACTTGAAAAAACACAAGAAGTAAAAATTACAACCACGTTTTATTCCCCGGTGAGCGGAACGGTGATAGAAAAGAAAATTCAAGAAGGAATGTATGTGAACGAGGGAACACAAGTTTATGATGTGGCGGATTTGTCTTCGCTCTGGAATATCGCCGAAGTGTATGAGAGTGATCTTCATGCGGTTAAAGTCGGCAGCGAAGTAAAACTCAAGGTAAAAGCTTTCCCTGGTGAAGAGTTTAAAGGACGCGTAAGCTTAATCTATCCGGTTGTGAACGCGCAAGCAAGAACCGTTAAAGTACGGAGTTTGATTGCTAATGCAACCGGAAAATTAAAACCACAAATGTATGGCGAAACAGTTTTCTCAAATCATCTTGGAAAGAATCTTGTTGTCCCCGTAGATGCCGTTATTATTGCCGGAGAGAGAAGTGTCGTTTGGGTAAAAACGTCTGACGGAATGTTTGAGGCGCATAAAGTGAAAGTCGGAGTTCGAGTTGGAGAGAAATACCAAATTCTTTCCGGTTTGAATGTAGGTGATGAGGTTGCCGCTACGGGCGGATTTTTAATTGACTCGGAAAGTCAGCTCAAAACTGATAATGGAAGCGGGCACAATCATTAAAATATATGGAATGATTTTATTTAATTAATGGTAAATTACTAACAACAAAATAATTGGAGCTAACATGAATACTCTAAAATCTCAATCAAAAATGGGAATCGTGGTAACAGCAATATTTTTTGCTTTCCTATCCTTGAGCAATTTTGCTTTTGCGCAATCGCATAAATTATCCTGCTGCGGTGACGGAATGGACAAAGACGTTGTTGCCATGGGTGTTTCCACCGGAGACACTACAAAGAAACATGATGCGATGAAAGAGATGCATCAGAAAATGGATATGAAAGAAACGCAAAAGAAAGTTGAAACCGCTGAATCAATTGTCCGCGAAGGAAAAATTGCATTGAAAGCAATTGATAAAAATAAAGATGGAAAAGTTTTCGAATGTCCGATGGACTGGAATGTTCTTTCTGATTCTGCAGGTAAATGTCCCGAGTGTCACATGAAGTTAAAAGAAATGACACTCAAAGAAGCGAAGAAGAATTTGATAGATAACGGATATAAAGTAAAATAGTAAAATGCTAATTAGCTGTGTAGGATTAACCTACGCAGCTAATTTCTTTGCAAACAAATTTTCCATTCTTTTTCTTTGTTCCGCAATAAGGAAGGAAATCGATTTTAGATTTTCATCCGGGTATGCTTTTTTCTTGGAAAATTCCAGAATATAATCCATTCCGGATTCCAGGTTCTCTTTGAATGTCTTGAGATAATTGATACTTGCTTCATCCATTTCAGCTGTCTTCAACAGCTTCTCAAAATAATTAACGTACAGTTCAACTTCCTGGCAAAACATGTGTGGGCGTTCGCTTGAAACCAGAGAATCGCCTCTCCCATAGATGTGATCTACCATTTCTCTTAAGGAATATTCGTTCTTCCACCAAACAACATTCGGACCCGGACAGATTGCCTGCGGTGTTAAGCCTTTCGGCTGAATACCAAGCGCAAGCAACGCGCTGTTCCCGAGGTGAACGCATAAACAAACTTTTTCCGCTGCACTTTTTTTTAGTTCCTCTTTTTCACAAGAAGAAATTTGAGCTTGCGAAATGGAAGCATATTTTTTTATCAGAAAATCGGTCGAAGCCGTGCAAATTGGTTTTCCTTCCTTACCATCGGATGAATCAGAAAATTCTTTGTTTGAAATGAGAAAACCTTTTGGACAAGATGAACCGGGTTTGGCTTGTACGGATTTTTCTTTAGTCCAAACCTCTGAACCAGTATTGCGTAAATTGTTGAATGGAACACCGAGCGGTGAAGCATTACTTAAATAGAGATCATCTTTTTTTGCGTTCTTCAATAAGGTAAGCGTTTCACCGTCAATACAAGTTGCTTCCGGTACCAGCAGAAATGGACTTCCCCAACCAACGGAATCGCACCCAAAATCTTCAAGTAATCGTTTTGCTTCTCCATTGGTTCCAACACCGCCTTGAACGGTAATGAGTGGTTCGGCCTTTTTCGCTTTTTCGGGATATTCCAACCCAATTTTTTCATAAAAACTTTGTACAATCGGCTGAAGCTGTGTCGTTAAGAGTTCTTTTTTCTCTTTGAATTCTTTTAAAATTGACGGAAGTAAATAACCTTGCGAAGCAAACGCGTGACCGCCACAGTTCAAACCGGACTCAATTCTGTACTCACTAATCTCTAATCCCTTTGATGCAAGAAATTTTCCCTGAATTAACGCCGAACGGAAATCACTCACTTTAATCGTTATTTTCTTTTTTAAATCGCCCGTTTTATCGCGATAAAAATCTTGAAATTTAGAGATATACCCGTACAGTCCACGATTAAATCCCGCAGAAAAAACAACAGAAGAACTTAAACAACTGTTCGCGAATCCGCGCAACGCAGCTTTTGCGTCGCTAAATTCTTCGCTCAGTATTTGTCCTGCTCTATCATAATTTATCTTATCAAGTTTAGCCATGATGTTCACATCAATCGAGCCGGGGTGAATGAGTTTCGTCAACTCGTTGGCAAAGTTCGTTCGTTCAAAATCGTCTTTCATTTTCAATAGTTTTGTATAAGCCGTTTTCAACGGGCTGTTTTCCGGAAGCAGTTCAAAATATTTACTTTTTTCGTTGTGCTCAAAAAAGGGCTGTCTTTTTATTTCTTCAACTTTTTGTTGAACGATTTTTGAAACGACATCCAAATAAGCGCTGATCCTTTTTGCTCGTCCATCCGGTTCAAAGCGGAGAATCGGATGATAGGCGAAGTTGAATTTTTCGCAATAATATTTTCTAATTTTTTCAATCAGTAAATCATCTACAATTGAAATAACAGACGAAATACCATAGTGCGCTACACGAATAGGCGTATCGATTGAGTACCCAATACCCATTACCGGGATATGAAATGAATGATAATTTTTGTTCATAGAATA
>Ga0172371_10001525_pt1 | contig 36870 bp, 43 predicted proteins | sample Lak12m_FD_114543 | JGI IMG/M metagenome (GOLD analysis project Ga0172371, IMG submission 114543) | Freshwater microbial communities from Kabuno Bay, South-Kivu, Congo - kab_022012_12m | ecosystem: Environmental > Aquatic > Freshwater > Lake | place: Democratic Republic of the Congo: South-Kivu... | reverse complement strand
TATATTATTACAACCATAAACGGATACACACTGCTCTTGCTATGCCCCCAGTTCAATTTTATGCCCTAGCCGCCAAAGGTCGAGTTTGAAGAAAAAGTGTCCGAAGAAATGGGTACCTTCCACCCTGAACTCCTGGCAAACCTTGGGGACCCTGGGAACCGGCTTCTCCTGTGTCTCCTTTTTCACCCTGGATACCTTGGGGGCCAACAGCACCCTGAGGACCAATCGGACCTTGAGGACCGACCGGGCCAACAGCACCTTGAGGACCAATCGGACCTTGAGGACCGACCGGGCCTTGAGGCCCTACAGGACCAGTTGACCCTCCATGGTCAATATGAACTATTGTGTCGTTTCCTTTGCAGCTTGAGCGCTGATAATGCGACCCAATAAGATACATATTACCATTGTGTTTAACGCAGATTTCTTCACTTTCATTATTATTGTCAGCGTTAACATTATTTCTCGACAATAAAATACTAGCCGAAACCAATAAAATACCACTGAAAATTACCAACATTTTTTTACAGTTTTTTTTGTCATATTTTTTCTTAATAATTTTACTTTAAAATATATGCCCCTGCAATTCGACCTTTAAAAGCGGGTGGCATTTGTTTTATAAATATTTTTCTTATTTATTTTTCTTTAGAAGATATAAAAGCAAGGCCGTCGACAGGAAAATCGTTTCCACGCGTATAACTTGAGTCGGGATAACCTCTTTGAACATAAAACCGAATGGAGCGTAAGCGAACATCCAAAAAACTGAATTTAATACAATAATATACCGCGCTATTTCTCTCCAATTGTTTTTGATAAAATCTTTAATTTTAATCATAAATTTTTTATTATTTAAACTAACCGCCTAGTTATATTATAACATAACTTAATTCTAGTTTCTAAAAACATAATAAAAACAGGGTATTATCCCTGTTTTTTATAAGCTGGATATAAGTTATTAATTATCTTGTTTGAATTCTGTCTTAACATGTTCTCTTGGTCTGAAGTGTTTGTTCGGCGCTATCAGCTTGAGCGTCATCACCTAAAAATTTAGCCGCTAAGATAACGACAAACACCGACGTTATTCCATACGTCAATAGTTTTAAACAAAAGTCGACAAAAGAAGTGCTTCCCATAAACACAATTACCGCCACCACGACCAAAACGATAGCTAGAGCTTGTTTAGTCGAAAATATTTTTTTCTCGATGGATAATTTTTTCATATTTTTTATTTGATTATATTATAACACAATTTAATAACAATCCTAAATAGCTTCCTTGAAATAACAAAAAACAGGCCATCAAGCCTGTCTTTCATAACGTGGGCGCACAAGGATTCGAACCCTGGACCCCTTCGGTGTAAACGAAGTGCTCTAACCAGCTGAGCTATGCGCCCTTAATAATTTTAGGAAATGGTGGGCGAAAGAGGACTCGAACCTCCACAGCCTTGCGGCCACAAGCCCCTCAAGCTTGCGTGTCTACCAGTTTCACCATCCGCCCAAAACCAGAAAAAGTCGTCTATTTGACGACCTTTTCTTTTAACTTCTTTTTATAGCCATCTCGCAGATAATATAATTTAGCTCTTTTAACGGCCGCTTGTTTTTTGATTTCAATTTTAGTAATGGTCGGTAAATTCAAGGGAAATATTTTTTCCACGCCTATTCCTTCGGAAACTTTGCGCACCGTAATTGTCGCTCCCTTTTCTTTATTATGCTTGCGCGCAATAATTATGCCTTCAAAATACTGGACTCTTTCTTTTTCTTCTCCTTTTGAATTCAATTCTTTAATTTTTTGGTAAACCCTGATAGTCATTCCGGGCTTTAATTCTAATTTTGTCTCAACCATATAGATAAAAATTATATAAACGAGATTGGTTAAATCTCGTTTTGGAACACTTATTTAATAAGGCAAATCTTGTCTAATATTATAATTAATTTTTCCTCTTGTCAAGGTTCTCTTTTACATAGTCATATGTTATCTGAAAAACCTGATCTGGGGTCAATTCGGTCGTGTCGAGATAAAAATCATAATTTTTAGGGTCATAAACATCAATATTATAGTATTTTTGGTATCTTATTTTGTCACTTTCAAACCTTGTCTTATTGCTTTCAACGACATCCTGCCAGCTATTTAAATTATTATCTTCATTACGGTCATTTTTCCGCTGTAAATTGCTAAAAATTCGCTTAGCTCCCTCTTCAAGACTAACATCTAAATATATCTTTAATGAGTGGGGAATAAAATACCAAGAAGTGCGGCCTTCTATCACGAAATTGTCCTCGTTTTTTCCTAAATCTCTCTGGAAATAATCAACCTCCTGATCAGTCTTAGGATCAGTTTCTCCTAATTTATTATACTCGGCCAAAGTCATCCCTCTTTTTTTGGCGGCTTCTCGCCGCAAGCCGCCCATATAATAACGCGGCCAAGCTAATTTATCAGCCAACATTTGAGCAATTGTGCTTTTTCCAGAACCCAAAGCTCCGCTTAAAGAAATAATCATATTTTATTTGTCTTTTTAGCTTATATACTTTATTATAGTATTATATAGGAAAAAGTTTAAATCAAAAAGTAGTGATTTATGTATTTAGAAAAACTGGAAATCCAAGGTTTCAAATCATTCGCCAATAAAAATAAATTAATTTTCTCTGGTTTAGTGGGCGACCAAAAAAGAGGACTAACGGCTATTGTTGGGCCCAATGGGTCCGGAAAATCAAACGTAGCTGATTCGATCCGCTGGGCGCTAGGCGAACAAAGCCTCAAGACTATCCGCGGTAAAAAAAGCGAAGACGTCATTTTCTCCGGCTCCGATAAAAAAAGCCAGCTTGGCATGGCCGAGGTTTCTTTGTATTTAAATAATTCGGAAATGGTTAAAAATAAAGCCAATGCCCCAGAAAATACAGGGGAAGAAAGTGATTTTGACCAAATAATTTTAAACTGTCCGGAAATAATAATTACGCGCCGGATTTATCGAAACGGAGAAAGCGAATATCTTCTTAATAACAACCGGGTTCGCCTGTCCGATATCCAAATGTTTTTAGCTAAGGCTAGTTTTGGGCAAAAAACCTATAGTGTTATCGGCCAAGGAATGGTTGAAAATTTTCTTAACACCTCAGCGACCGAACGAAAGGATTTTTTTGATGAAGCAACCGGCGTTAAGCAGTTCCAAATTAAACGCGATGGGGCTTTAAATAAGCTAGAATCAAGCTATGAGAACCTACAGCAAGTGGAGATGCTTCTCGCCGAAATTCGTCCTCGCCTCAAGAGTCTGACCCGCCAAGTTGAAAAATTAAAACGCCGCGATGAAATTTCTCATGACCTGCATGCTACCCAGTTGAATTATTATGGTTTTCTTTGGCAGGACATCAACCAAAAGCTGGAAAAGGCTAACAATACTTTTTTAAATTTAGAAAAAAGTAAACTTGACTTAGAAAAAAAATCAGAAAAACTCAATGATGAATTGAATAAAATACGTAATACCAATAACTTCAGGGAAATAAACGAACTCCAGCCGCGGCTTAAAGAATTAGAGAACCAAAGAGGCCAGCTGCAAAAACAATTAGCAAAACTGCAAATAGAATTAGAAATGCAGCTTGAATCCCAGGGGCAATTCGACGTTTCCTGGCTAACCAATAAACAAAGCGAGCTAACAGCAGAGCTATCTAATATCTCAACAGAAATCACAACCCTCTCCAAGAACGGAAACGACCAAGAAGAGACCATGCTCCAATCAGAGCTGGCGGCTATTAATCTGGAAATTAGCAAATCGCAGGAAACGCGCCTTAAAATTGAACATCTTGAAACAGAAAAATCTTTATATTTTAAACAAATCTCCAAGCTAGAAGCGGTCTTAGAAGCTAATCTGGAAATCCAGGGGCAGTTTGATGTTTCTTGGCTTAATAACAAGAAAGAAGAGTTAACGACTGAATCGGCTAAGCTAAAAAACGAGCTCGACAAACTAAGATTAGAGAATGGCCGCGATCAAGAGCTTGCCCAAATGAAAAAGCTGGAGTCTCTTCAAGAAAAACTGATTGTTTTAAACAAAACCTTGGAGAATCTCAATAAAGAACTCCGCGCGGGCGAGAAAAACAAAGGACAAAATGAGGCTATCAGCAAACTAATCGATGAATTCTTAAAACAGCTGGAAATAATCGAAAAAGAAACTGATCTAGTTAAAATAAAGAGGTTAATATCTGAAGCAAAAGATGATTTCCAAAAAAAGATAACTAGACTTATCAGCGGTTTGGATGATGACAAATTAAATCAGATCAAGGAAACCCAATCGGAAATTATTTCTTTAAACGAAGCCAAGCAGATTGCCCAAGAAAATCTAAATAGCGAGCGTCTCCGTCTTTCCGCTGTTAACGAACGTCTCCGCCTCTTAGAAGAAAAGGATTTACAGATAACCCGGGAAATTTCTGATATCCAAGCTAAACTAGAAAAGGCTCAAGTAAAATTCGATGCTGGGCAGCTGGAAACAGAAAAGAAAGAATTAAATAAAAAAATCGGATTACTGGATAAGGAGCACGCCCTTTTGCTTTCTAATTATAATTTAAATAGCTGGCTAGAAAAAAAACAAATTATTAATAACAAGATTAATGATTACCGTCTTAAGGCTTCTACTTTAGCCGAGCGTCTCCGCCTCTTACAAGCCAAGAAAGGCCAAATTGAGCATGAAATCATTGATTTGAAAGCCAAGCTGGCTAAAAGTCAAACTAAATTTGACGCCAGTGAAATTGAAGCGGGCAAAAGAGAAATCTCAAAAAAACTAGAGTCTTTAAATATAGAAATTGGATCCCTGGAGGCTAAATTAGGAGCTCTAAGCGATGCCCAAGAGAAGGAAAAGAGCCAAATGTTTGAGTACCAAAAAGCGATTCAGTCTATCCAACAGGATTTAAATTCAATTTTAAACGAACTTAATAGCCTCAAGGTCGAAGCGACTCGCCACGAAACTAAGTTGGAAGATTTAGAGGCGAATATCAGAAACGACGAACTAAGCATAAGTGATGTTAAAAATCATAAGTTAACAACTGAAGAAATTGCGATTGACCGTTGGCAAAAAAATATCAACACTAATAAACTTCAGCTTGAACAAATCGGCGGCATAGACCCAGAGACCGAAAAAGAATTTTCTGAAACCAAAGAACGCTACGATTTTCTAACCGCCCAAACGGATGACCTCCATAAAGCTATAAAATCATTAGAAGAGATCATTTATGAGCTGGATCTTAATATTAAAGAGCGTTTTGATCAAGAGTTTAAGGTCATTTCCGAAAAATTCAATGACTACTTTAAAATCCTTTTCAACGGCGGTTCGGCAAAAATATCAAAGGTGATGCTCGACGATTCAGAAAAAGAGGATAATAAAAATAATGCCCCCCTTAACGCTGGTCTTACCCCGATTGAAACGGAAATAAAAAATGAAAATGATGAAAAGCTTAAACGAATAAGATTCCTTAGAAAACATAACGCCGTCGGCTTAGCTGGAATAGAAATACAAGCGACTCCTCCCGGCAAAAAAATTCAAGCTGTTTCTATGTTATCAGGTGGCGAACGCGCTCTAACTGCTATCGCCCTCATCAGCGCTATTATCAGCGCTAATCCTTCACCTTTTGTTGTTTTAGATGAAGCGGACGCGGCGCTAGACGAGGCTAACTCCGAGCGGCTAGCTAAAATTCTTGACGATTTATCAAATAAAACACAGTTCATCGTTATCACCCATAACCGCGCTTCAATGAGAAGGGCCAGCATTCTTTACGGCGTCACTATGGAATCCGATGGCGTCAGTAAACTCCTGAGCGTGAAGCTTGATGACTTAAAAAAATAAAAATATTTTTAAAAATATTTAAATATTCTTCATTCTTAGTCTGCTACTCTAAAAACCATCTTAATAGGATGGTTTTTTGGTAATTGAATTTATGGCAACAAAAATTTTATCAGCCGCTTTAATCGGTTTAGACGCAGAAATAATTGAAGTTGAGGCCGACTCGGGCGGCGGCGATTTTGGGCAAATTACTATCGTTGGCCTACCCGATACCTCTGTGTCTGAGGCGAAAGAAAGAGTAAAAAGCGCGCTCCGAAACTGCCTCTTTGAGTTCCCCCGACGGAAAATAACCGTTAATCTGGCGCCAACCAATATTAAAAAACACGGGTCGTCCTATGACTTACCGATTGCGCTTAGTATTCTGGCCCTAAAAAATAAATTCACTACGAATTTTAATGAATCTTTAATCGTCGGAGAGCTATCTTTAAGCGGAGAAGTCCGCCCCGTAAACGGTATTCTGGCTGTCGCTCTTAAGGCAAAAAACTTGGGGATAAAAAATCTCTTTATTCCTGAAGCAAACAAACAAGAGGCCAGGTTAATTCCTGACCTAAAAATATTTCCTGTTAAAAGTCTGAAACAATTAGCCAGCTATTTAAAAAATAAGGAAACTATTAAACCCTACGACGAACCAATAGATGCCCTGGGAGTATTTTCTAGCACAAATCGAGAAGCGGGTCCTAATGTTGATTTCGCGGTAATCAGGGGTCAAGAAAAAGCGAAAAGAGCTCTAGAAATAGCCGCGGCCGGCGGGCACAATATACTAATGATCGGACCACCGGGATCAGGAAAAACTCTGCTAGCTCAAGCTTTACCAGGAATACTCCCACCCCTATCCAAAGAGGAGGCGTTAGAAGTAACTAATATTTATAGCGTAGCGGATGAACTTAAAAACAAACTCTCTTTAATTACCAGACGTCCTTTTCGCGCCCCTCATCATAGCGCATCAGGAATTGCTTTAATCGGCGGCGGCGCTCGACCCCGGCCAGGCGAAATATCACTTGCTCATCGCGGCGTTTTATTTCTGGACGAATTTCCAGAATTTGTCCGTTCCGCCCTAGAAAATTTGCGCCAACCGCTCGAGGAAGGTTCAATAAGTATAAATCGAGCAGCCGGTTCTTTAAAATTTCCCTGCCGCTTTATCCTTATCGCGGCTATGAATCCCTGCCCCTGCGGATATCAGGGAGACAAAAAAATTACTTGTCACTGTACAGACAAGAGAGTGGCTGATTACCAGCGCCGGATTTCAGGACCCCTAATTGACCGCATTGATCTCCATGTCAACGTTCCTCGCATTAGTTTTGAGAAACTAAAAGTTGAAAAAAATGATGAGAGTTCGGCCTTAATTAAAATGCGCGTCGAGAAAGCCCGCCGAAGACAAACCGAAAGATTTATAAATTTTACTTTCTCTACTAACGCTGAAATGAATGGAGAAGCAGCGCGTTCTTTTTGTTTCTTAGGCACGGATAGCCAAAAATTACTAAAAACTGCTGTTTCTAGACTAAATCTGTCCTCCCGCTCTTACTTCCGCATACTAAAGATTGCGCGCACTATAGCTGATTTAGCTGATTCTTCCTTAATTTTGCCAGAACATCTTGCTGAAGCTTTACAATACAGACCAAAAATAGAATAATAATTGGAATATTCAAGCTTTTTTTGGTATAATAAAGTCATTAACAATAATTAAAGATATGTTAAAAAAAGCAACAATTCTATTTCTACTAATGGCTTTTCTTTTGAGTTCTGGTTTTGGATGTAAAGTAACTAATCAGGCGACAAAAAATGCCATGAAGCCGATTACTATAACTTATTGGCGAGTATTCGACGGTCCAGACGCCTTCGAAGAAATTATCAATCGATATAAAGCGTTGCATCCTTTTATTAGTATTAATTACAAAAAACTTCGTTATAGCGAATACGAATCTGAATTATTGAATGCCATGGCTGAAGATAGGGGGCCGGATATTTTTTCAATCCATAACACCTGGATGAAAAAATACCAATCTAAACTTGCGCCGATGCCAGAATCAATTACCATGGTTTATCCAGTAACGCAAGGAACTATTAAAAAAGAAGTTGTTCCAGAATCACGGACGACTAAGAGCATTTCTTTAAAAGAGCTTAAGGATAATTTTGTTGATGTGGTAAGCCAAGATGTTATTTTAGATGATGGTAAAATCTATGGCCTGCCTCTATCCGTCGATACTCTGGCTATGTATTACAACAAAGACCTATTCAATAACGCCGGCATTAGCCAAATACCTGCTTACTGGAATAAAGAGTTTATCCAAGATGTAAAAAAACTCACTAAACAAGATTCTAAGAAGGGATTAATCCAATCCGGAGCTGCTCTAGGCGGTAGTAAAAACATAAACCGATACAGTGACATCCTGGCCGTATTAATGATGCAAAGTGGCGCAACTATGATGAATGATAACGGTCAGGTTTTGTTCCACACTACGCCATCTTCCAACCCGACAAATTACAGCCCGGGGCTAGATGCCTTACGTTTTTATACCGATTTTGTCGATCCAGTTAAAGAATCTTACACTTGGAACAATGAGCTGCCCAACTCTTTAGAGATGTTTATTAGCGGCAATTTGGCGATTATGTTCAGTTATTCTTATGATCTAGAAACCATAAAAGCCCAGGCACCGAAACTCAATTTTTCTGTCACAAAGCTACCGCAAATCGAAGGCGTACCGCCCACCAACATTAATTTCGCCAATTACTGGATTGAAGTAGTTTCGAAAAAAAGCCCTGTGTCTAACGAGGCTTGGGATTTCATCCAATTTATCACCAAAGAGGAGCAGGCTAAATTATATACTGAAAAGACGAAGAGACCGACAGCCCTGCGTTCTTTAGTCGCTAAACAGAAAGAAGATAATGAAATCGGCGTTTTTGCCGATCAAGTCTTAACTGCTAAAAGCTGGTACCGAGGCAAAAATGTCCAGGCGGCCGAAGATGCTATCGCAGAAATGATCGATGCGGTCGCTAAAAACCCGCTTGATAAAATCCAGGAAATAATTAGTACTGGTGCCGCTAAAGTCCAACAAACTGTCTATTAACTTTCAAATATGTTAAAAAAAACTATCTTACTTATTTCGTTTCTAATTCTTGCTTTAGCTGCGATAGGTCTTCCTTTAGCCTCCCAAGCGCAAATTATTAATCCGAATGCGAGCGGCACGAGTGGAGGAACTCCTTATTCCGAAGGCGACTATACGCTAGATGATATTTTAGGAATAGCGATTGGAGCCTCACGCTGGATTCTGGGTATCGTTGGCTCGCTCGCCCTAATTATGTTTATCTACGGCGGTTTCATGTTTTTGATTTCCGCCGGCAGCAGCGAAAAGATAAGCCAAGCACGAAAAATTATAGTCGCCGCTGTTATCGGACTGCTGATTGTCTTCGCTAGCTATCTAATAATTAAGTTCGTCTTACAATCTTTGGGTTTAAACTGGAACGGGACTACGAATAAAATGAGCCCTGTTTCAAGTTCTAAAGTAATTCTAGCTTTAAAATAGATGATTGCCTTCATCCCGAAAAAAATTAATCAGACAGAAAACTGGGGTGATAAACTGCGCCAAGCGCGCTATTCTAAAAAACTAAGGATTGAAGATGTTTCAAAGAAGATAAATATTAGGCCGGAATACTTATTAGCAATTGAAGACGAACGATTTGATAAGCTGCCCGCTGGTTTATATGGTAAAAATTTTATTAAAGAGTATGCCTCGTTTCTCGGTTTAAACGCGAAAGAAATTCTTAAAAACTGGAGCTCTCAAATTACAGCCACCTCTGAAGAAGATCCTTTCTCGAGAAAAATTCTAGCACGTCATAAATTCATAATTTTTCCAAAAATAATTCGTAATCTTCTGATTGCCGCTGCCATTGCCATTTGCTTCTTATACTTGATATTCTACTTTAAAAAAATTATTTTACCGCCGCAATTAATGATTATTAGGCCAGCAGCCAATTTAGCTCTAACCGGAACCAGTATTGTTGTAAGCGGTCAGACAGAACCGGAAGCGGAAATAAAAATTAACGGCGAAATCGTTTTAAATAACCATAACGGCTATTTCGACCAAACGGTTAATCTTAAGAAGGGCTTGAATAATATAATAATTACGGCAAAAAAGAAATACAGCCGCGAACAGACAATTATTCGACAAATCTTAGTAGACTAAAAAAAATTATATGTCCGACAATAAAAAGACCATCCTATTTGACATTGAAAATATTTTACGTAAAATAACAGTGGAAGAGGGGCAAAAGGTTGCCGAGCTTGGTTGTGGCAATTTTGGTTTCTTTGTTTGGCCTCTAGCCAGGCTAGTAGGAAGGCGCGGCCAAGTTTATGCGGTTGATATTCTTAAGAGCACTCTTGATGAAATAAGGCGCCAAGCGTTAAGAGAAAACTTCCCTCAAGTTAAAACTGTCTGGAGTAATCTAGAAATTTTTAAAGCAACGGCTGTCGAAACCAGCAGCCTAGATAGCGCGCTGCTCGTTAATGTCTTATACCAATCGGATAAAAGAATAGAAATTTTAAGAGAAGCTATTAGGCTTCTAAAAAGGGGTGGAAAACTTCTAGTCGTCGAATGGGGTAATACCGATTCTCCTCTCGGGCCCACCCTTGATAAAAGAGTAAGGCTCGACTCCTTAAAAGCGGCTGCTCCTAAAGTAGGTCTTGATATTAAAGAAGAATTTTCTGCCGGTCCTTATCACTACGGATTAATACTAACTAAACTCTAAATAAAATTATGACAAATTTACTGACTTGGCGTTATTGGTTTACCTTGCGCCCGGAAACACTTGCTCCTTTTGCTCAAAGAGGCTTTATTTTCCTGCTTATTATTTTCGCGGCTTTAGCTATTATATTGGCTTTAGTTAAACGGCGCGGCGGTATTTATCGGGGGCTGTATAAGAGGCTTTATAATTTTTTTCTAAGTAATGCGGTCATCGGCCTGATTATTCTTTTCTTCAATTATGAAATGGTCCCTTTCTTTTCCGCCCGTTTTTGGATTGCACTTTGGGCGCTAATCATGATTGTCTGGCTGGTATTTATCATAAAAAAAATTAAAACCATCCCTCTGCAAAAAAAGCAAAAAGAGCGCGAACAGGAGTTGAAAAAATATCTTCCCTAAAAATAAATATTGCAAATTTTTTCTTAAAACCCTCCCGTAACCAGGAGGGTTTTAAGTCTCTATAAGAATATGTCTCCTAATAAAACTCTGGGCAACTTCGGAGAGAAAATGGCCAAAGAATATCTTATTAAAAAAGGCTATCAATTTATCGCTCAAAACTATAAATCAAGCCATAAGGAGCTTGATCTGATTTTCCGTATTAATAATAAAGTTATTTTTGTTGAAGTCAAAACTAGAATAAAAAATTTCGAAAGCTTGGCAGAAACTCCCCTGACGCGATTACAAACAAAAAATTTAAAAAATGCCTTAATCGCCTATTGCTTACAAAATAAAATTAATCTCGATAACGTTCGGCTGGACCTGATTACCATTCTCATTAATAAAGCAACGCGCCAAGCGGAACTAAAACACTATTTAGATATCTTCTAACTTTTCGGAATAAAAAATAAGCGCCAGCGGAAAACTAATAAATCTTTTAAGGATTTAGCAATATCGCGGATAACCTTGACCTTGCTAGTTCTTTTCTTATACCGATTCTCCGCCCAGTCAACTGGAATTTCCTCAAGCCGATAAGAAAAATATTGGCTCAAAATAACTAATTCCGAATCAAAAAACCAATAGTTGTCCCGAATAAACGGGGCTAACTTTTTAAAAATATCCGCCCTAATCGCTTTAAAGCCGCATTGTAAATCAGAAGCTCTATTAGGCAAAAAAACATGGGTTAAAAAATTAAAAGAACGCGATGTTGTTTCGCGCAAATAAGAACGTTGCGTTTTAGATCTTGACAACAAGCGCGAGCCAATTACCAAATCGGCCTTCCCATCTATAACTGGCTGGATTAGAGCCGGTAATTGATTGGGCAAAACCGCCAAATCAATATCCAAATAGCTCAAAACGTCGGCTCTGCTTTCCTGCCAATACTTTTTCAAAACTCGTCCGCGGCCGGATTCGCTAAATTCTACATAATCGACGAGTCCCGGGTACCTGTTTTTAAAATCTAAAAAAATATTAGCTGTTTTATCCGTTGAGCCATTAATAATGCCAACGATTTTCCAAGAAAATTTGAAGTCAGCTTTCTGGCAAAAATCAAGAACCTGCTGCAAATTAGCGGCTAAGATTTCTTCTTCATTTTTTACGGGCAAGCAAATTTCTACCAACATATTATTATTTTATCTTTAAATAGATTGAAGCGAGCGGGTCGGAGTAAATTTTCTGCCAGTCAGGAGAGCTATCTAAATAACGCCCTAAATAGTTCGGAAAATTTAACTCCGAATCCCGAAGCCAAAAAATAAATTTTTCTAAGCTGCTCGCCTTTACCCTGTCATCCTTAGTCTTGATAAGAACCAATTTAATATTATATTGGTCTAATTTGGCAGCATAATTAGCTTGCGGCCTTAAAAAATCTAAATATTCTTCCAAGAATGTCTGCCCCGCATACTCCGCTTGAGGAATGCGCCCGTCAATAAACAACTTCTTTTCAGGGTAGGTCCAAATCAAATAGCCGCCCCAATTATACTCGTTAAAAATATTCAGGTTTTTATATTGTGCCTCTTTTTGTAAAAATTCCGTGGCCTGGCAAGGATATTTAAAACAAAAAGAATTGAACGGATTAGCTATAATCGAAAAACTGACATATTGATATATCCCCGCCAATCCTAAGCAAATTAAAAAAAGGTATTTTAGTTCTTTTCTGATTAAAAAATATTTTATTTTTTCTAAATCTAATAAATAATAAATAGTCTGGATTAAAAAAAGGAAAGTAGCAATAAACAACAAAGGAAAATGCCGCCGCGATTTGAAGCTCAAAAATAAAAATAAAAAAACCAAGCAGAGCTGCCAAAGATCAATCTTGGTGATCTTTTTGCGCACCAAGTTATAAGTATAAAGAGCCAAAGAAAGAGATAACAAAGATAAATATGATAATTGCCAATAATTAAACGGGAAACGAAATTGCGGCACCCACTCTTGAATCGCCCCTAAATAAAAAGTGTTTTTATATCCGCCCAGAAAGGCATAGAGTTCTCGGCCGTAAGGAGTAAGCATGGTTACGAAAAGCGAACCGAGAAAAAAAATAAAAAAATTTTTTACTTCTTTCGTCGCAATTATTTTTTCTCCAGAAAAATATTGGCGCCACTTGCTGGAAGCTAAATAACGCTCCGCCAATTTAATCAGCGGCCAGATAAAAAGTAGCCCCAGCCCCAATAAAAAACTACCATGGATATTCGACCATAAATAAAAAAGCGGCCAGAGCCAAATCAATTGCGGCCATTTTCTTTTATAATTAAAGTCTGTAATTATCCACAGCTCTAGCAACAGAAACAAAAAACCAAATTCTTGCATGCGAACGCCAAAATGGGGCAAGCAAGCGATCAGACCGAAGAGCTGTAGGAACGCCAGAAGCCAGTCAGGCACTAGCGGAAAAAATTTGCGAACATAGGTATTTAAGAGAAGAAGAGAAAGAATAATAACCAGCGTAAAAAAAATATTTAAGCTGAAATAGCCGAGTTTATTATAAATTTCAAATGAAATTAAATTAATCAGCCATTCATGATCAACCCAATTCCCGTTAAAAGTATAATTATAAATATTTGCCTGAGGCAGTGCGCCAGTTTGCATTATGCCTTCGCCGACTTTTAAATGCCAGCCCAAATCGGGGTCTAAGTAGCTTAAAGAATTCCTAAGAAGCAGGCCAAAGATTAAAAAATAGAATAAAAACCAAAATATTACTAAAAAATTTAGTTTTTTGCCTAATATCAACATAATAATGAGACAATTTACAACTCTCTTCCCTTATTTTAACATGAACCTATTTATTTGTCTTGTTTTAAACAATATGCTAAGATTAAAGATATAAAATAAATTATTAATAACAGAAGGGGGGTGAAATATGAAAAAAATTTCGAAACACTTAATCGCATTTGCTATCATTTCTTTTTTGGTTTTACCAGTCTTTGCCACTTCAGTCTTAGCTCAAGGCGCTGACTTTGGTATAAACCCAGTAGAAAATGGCTTAGGAAACTCTCTTCAACAGGGGGATCCAAGAACTATCATCGGTAAGGTTATTAATTTCGCCCTTGGTTTCTTGGGCGTAATCGCAGTGGGCATCATTTTATTTGGTGGCTTTAAATGGATGACTGCGGCTGGCAACGAAGATAAGGTTAGCGAAGCGAAAAAGTTGCTTGGCGCCGGCGTTGTTGGTTTGATCATCATCCTAGCAGCTTGGGCGGTGGCGACATTCATTATCAATCAGATTTACTCGACAACTCAGGGTGCGTCATAATCATATAAGTGATTCTCATTATTTATGGGGATCACTGCTCTAATCATAAGCTTGCCTTAGGGTTAGAGCAGTGAATAAACTTATTTCTATGTCTAAGAAAATCATTTTTTCGTCTGTCTTTCTTTTTATTTTCTCTTTATTACTCGCCTTTGGAGTAAACGCTCAATCGACCGACTCCCTGATTACTGATCCACTAGAAGGCCTTGATAAGACTGCCGGAAACGTAACCGCTTTCAAAACATCCAAGCCCGGCGCTGATTTTATCCAAACCAAAGCGGGATCGATAATCGGCACCGTCTTATCATTTATCGGTGTCTTGTTTTTAATTATGATGATTTATGCGGGCATCATGTGGATGACGGCCCAAGGCAACGACCAGCAAGTTACTAAAGCTAAAGATTTATTGATAAATTCTATAATCGGCATTATTATTGTTTTCGCAGCTTACGCTATAACCGCCTTCGTCGGCAACTTTGTTAGTAACCAGCTACTTCAATGAAGAATTTGATTTTAAAAAATACTGTAAAAAAATTATTTGCCCTCTTTGGTCTTTTTTTAATTTTTGGCTTATCTTTTAACGCCGTTCAGGCAGAAAATTATAACTTTGCCTCCAGTAGCGGCCTTTCTTCAACTGGGCAAGGAGCTGGGTACGACGCGGCAGCCCCCGAACCGGAAATAATAGTTAGCCGGGTTGTCCAGGTTGTTTTAAGTCTGCTCGGCGTAGCCTTCCTCGGTTTTATGATGTATGCCGGTATCATGTGGATGACGGCCCAAGGCAACGAACAAAAAGTAGAAAAAGCAAAAAATATGATAACCGAATCGATTGTCGGCATCATCATAGTTATCGCCGCTTATGCAATCGCCTTCTTTGTTATTGATTACTTCAGCGCGAATTCCCTTAAGTAAAAGCTTCTTATGAAAAATATCTTGTCAAAAATTTCTGCTCTTTTTCTTCTTTTGCCTAATTTTGTTTTTGCCCAGACGCAAACCCCGAGCAGCGGCACAGGATTAAAGAGCGCTTTTAGCGTCGCTGAAGAAACGGCCAGCAGCAGCTACAATACCGCCCAAAATTTAGATTTAGTGCTAGGAGATATAATATTAATAATCTTATCTTCAATCGGTGCTGTATTCGTTGCATTTATAGTTTACGCCGGCTATCTTTGGATGACAGCCAGCGGCAACGAACAGAAAGTTGATAAATCAATCCAAATTTTAAAACAGTCTATTATCGGCCTGATTATAGTCGTCGGCGCTTATGCTATCGCTTATTTCGTTATTCAAATATTCGGTGCTCAGTTAACGCTAAATCCTTAACATTATGCGCAAACATCTTAAATCAATTTCTTCATTGCTAACCCTGACAACCTTATTAATTTTGCCCTACTTCGTATTTGCTCAGAATGAGACGGCTGATAGCCCTATGTTGAGCAAATTGAAGGTAGTGGCTGGTGTCGGATATAATACCAGCCCAGACCAAGGCCTGATGGTTGTAGTCGGCATAATAATCCAAGCCGCGCTTGGACTTTTGGGCGCCATCTTTATTATTATAATGGTTATTGCCGGTTATAAGTGGATGACGGCCAGCGGCAATGAACAAAATGTAGAAAAAGCCCAAAGCATGATTAAGAGAGCTATTATCGGCCTAATTATTACTCTTTCTTCCTGGGCTGTCTGGACATTCATCTTCGTCTATTTTATTAATAGATAAGCTACCAAATATTATGAAGGCAAAAAAAATTATTAATATATTTCTATCGCTAGGCATTTTATTTCTTCTCGCTAACTCAGTTTCGGCCGCTACCAGTTCCTCTTCTCTACTTGGCGAAGGAACAATTAATCGGTTAAGGGCTAATTCCAATGCCGTTGCCGGTAGCAGCGGTTTCGGGCAGGCTTCAATCGGCTCTATTATCGCTCTTATTATTCAAGCCGCCCTGGGCTTACTAGCGGTAATTTTCTTAGCTTTGATGGTTTTTGCCGGTTTTCAATGGATGACTGCGAGCGGTAATGAGACTCAAGTTAAGAAAGCACAAGACACCATAAAAACGTCAGTTATCGGCCTTATCATCGTTCTGGCGGCCTATGCTATAACCTACTTTATTTTTACGGTCTTACCGTTCAGCGGTGGGTCCTTTGGCGGAGTGGTTGGCAGCGGTGGAGGAACTCCTTAATAATTCTAAATACTATTCAATAAAGACAAATGAAAAAGGGCGGCCGGTTGGCTACCCTTTTTTTAACTGCGCGATTGCGCGTTGGAATGTTGGAATGAACGTTTTTAATAAGAATAGTAATCTCCATACGACTTGGCTTCAGCGTGTACTCCCCAGTGTTCCCAGGAGTCGAGTGCCCAGTAGGTTCTCGGAGTAACCGAGAAATTATGATTATAGAAGTTTACTCCTCTGCAGTACACTTTGCAGATATAATTCCCCGGAAGGAGATAGGCGACAATCTTTTGGTTTGGCCTCAAGAAACCGCCAGTCTGGTCAATCCTATTGAGCTTGCCGTTAGGATCAATACTAAATACCTGGAAATCAAGGATTTCTCTGGCTGATAAATTCCAGAGTACACCTTGGTAACCGTTGATAGAATCGGCAATCGTCGGCGTATTTGCCATTTTTATTTTCGACATTTCTGCCTGGTCGCTTTTGATCTGGAAATCCAGTCTGGCGTTAGCAACGTTGCCGGAATTCCCATACTGTCTGGCGGTACGCCTGGTCATCTGTTCGGGCAGGCCCGTGGTTATGCTGTACGGACTAATAGTAGCGGCAAAAGAATCAATGATCTTTTTTCTCTGGGCTTCCCATTCACTGATGTTAGCGAGAAGCTGATTTCTTTTACCGATTTGGTTTTTTGCAACATATTCACGTTGCAGCTTCTGAACCTGCTCAAGCTCGGCACTTTTAATTTTAAGCGCCTGGCGCTTCAGGTTTCTGCCGTACTCGGTCTGAGGGGTGGCTTTGTTGAGTGAATCAACTTCAGCCTGAAGTTTTTTTACTTCTGCTGAGCGATCGGACAAGCCGATGAGTTGGTTGTCGATCCGGGCCACTTCGATTTTCGCCTTGTTGATGTTCTTCTCCAGTAAATCCAACTGTGATTTTTGGAGCTTCGACATCTGGGCGAAGACGGGGTTACTGATGGCGGCCATTACTATAACGGCGACTGCCAAAATTCTGACGATTTCTTTCATATACGTTTTCTGTTTTATGGTTATTTTTTCGTTTTTTCTATTGTTAACGAGCGATATCCTGCTCTTTTTTCTTTTTTATAATCTCTCGATTATTAAAACATTATAGCATAAATACTAACTTATGTCAATACTTTGTCCCCTTTCGATCCACAGCCTAACATTGACTTTTTAGTAACTAGATGCTAAGATAATCAGTCAAGAAAATCCCTGCTTTAATATCATTCAATATGGTAAGGTAGGGGTTTTTTATTTGGCTAAGATTAAATAAATATGAAAATACTACAATTCATCAAAGAAGAAATTGTTCCTCTCAGTAGAAAGCAAAACATTGTTTTGCTTACTATTATTGCCTGTATCTTCCAATTTGCCCTTTTTTACGCCCCAGCTTTGGCAGAAGAAGCTGTCCAAGCAGCTAACGCTCAAGGAAATGACCAGGGGATCGTTATCGTGGACTCTATGGCTAAAACCGGAGTAATGGACTCAGAGGCCGCTAGAGTAAATTTCGCCGCTACTCCTTTCTTAAGCGCCACCTCTTCTCCTGGTGATTCGACAATTCAAATTGCAACCACTAACCCGCAGAACGATGAGGAGAACATAACTGATGAAATCGTCCAAGAAAGCACTCATACTATGACGGCCTATAACTCTGAAATCGGACAAACCGATGATAGCCCCTGTATAACTGCAAATGGCTTTGATGTTTGCAAACATGGCATTGAAGATACCATCGCCGCTAACTTCTTGCCGATGGGGACAAAAGTAAAAATTCCAGAATTGTTTGGCGACCGCGTTTTTGTGGTTCGCGACCGTATGAACAAGAAACATTCTAACCGTATCGATGTTTGGATGAAAGACCGCCATGACGCTATCCACTTCGGCGTTAAAGTGGCTAAAATACAAGTCTTAAAATAATTTTTAAATATATACAAAAAGCACCCGAGATTAATCGGGTGCTTTTTTTTAACTTTTATAGCTTTAGAAGAAAAGACTTAATATTCCCCGGCTCCGTCTAATTTGTTTCTCTTTTTGGGCAATAGCTATGGTTGTAGAAATAACCGTATCCGGATTTAAAGAGATGCTATCTATTCCTTGTTCTACTAAGAACTCAGCAAAGTCCGGGAAGTCGCTCGGACCTTGCCCGCAAATTCCAACTTTACGGCGATATTTTTTAGCAGTTTTAATTAAGGTTTTTATTAACTCTTTAACAGCTTCATTTTTTTCATTAGAAACACCGGCTACTTCGAGAGTTCCTCCGGAATCACGATCAATCCCCAAAGTTAACTGGGTTAAATCATTGGAACCAATAGAAAAACCATCAAAAATATGACAGAATTTTTCCGCCAAGATGATATTAGAGGGTATTTCCGCCATAACATATATCTCTAATCCTTCTGAGCCTCGTTTCAATCCGTTTTCAGCCATAATCTGCTGGACTTTTTTGCCCTCTTCAATTGTACGGCAGAAAGGAATCATTACTTTTAGATTTTTTAGCCCCATTTCTTCGCGCACCTTTTTAATCGCCTGGCATTCTAATTTAAAGGCGGGCAAAAACAGCGGGGAATAATATCGGCTCGCCCCTCGGAAACCAATCATTGGGTTAGACTCAACCGGCTCGTACTCTTTGCCGCCTATCAAATTCGCGTATTCATTAGTTTTAAAATCGCTTAAACGGACAATAACGTCCTTGGGGTAAAAAGCAGCTGATATTCTCGCTATCCCTTGAGCTAACCGATCAACAAAATACTGCGGTTTATTCTTGTAACCAATAGTCAATTTATCAATCTTGTTTTTCACAGCCGAATCTTTAATCTTACTATAATTGATAAGCGCTAGTGGATGGATCTTAATGTAGTTATTAATAATAAATTCTAAACGAGCTAAACCGACGCCGTCATTAGGGATGAATGAGGTAGAAAAAGCTAAGTCCGGTTCGCCGATATTCAACATTATTTTAGTCTTGGGCTTTTTTAAATTTTTGATATCAGTACTCTCTATTTTAAACGGCAGCTTACCTTCATAAACATATCCGTCTTCTCCTGAAGCGCAATCAACCGTCACAGCGCGACCGCTTTTTATTATGCTAGAAGCGTTCTCCGTGCCCACAACGCAAGGAATTCCTAATTCACGAGATACGATTGCGGCGTGGCAGGTTCGACCACCCTTATCTGTTATAATGGCTGAAGCGATTTTCATAATCGGCTCCCAGTCCGGGTCAGTCATATCGGTTACTAACACTTGGCCCGGTTTAAACGTATTAATATCCTTAACATTCATCATTCTATTGGTAATGCCAGCACCGATTCGATTGCCTACGCTTTGGCCCGTGGTGATTATCTTGCCTTTTTTAGAAAGCTTATAGTGTTCAATAACTTGAAGATTCTTTAAATTTTGAACGGTTTCTGGACGAGCCTGAATAATAAATAGTTCGTTGGTCCGGCCATCAAGCGCGAATTCTATATCCATAGGACGCTTATAATGTTCCTCAATAATCATAGCCCACTTAGCTAATTGGATAACCTGTTTGTCATTCAAGGATGGCTTTATCTGCTCTGATTCAGGGATCTTAACATTTTTTACCGGAGTTTTACCCTTTAAGTCATAAACCATCTTAATATCCTTCTTGCTTAAATTCCGAGAAATAATCGCTTTGGTCGGCTTAAAAACATAGAACTCATCGGGAGTAACTCGTCCCTGGACAATATTTTCGCCAAGCCCAAAAATAGAGTTAATCAAAACCGCATTTTTAAATCCAGATTCAGTATCAATAGTAAAGATGACGCCCGATGAACCTAGGTCGGAGCGAACCATTCTTTGGACGCCGACTGATAAAGCAATCGAAAAATGATCAAATTTTTTATCTACCCGATATGAGATTGCTCGATTGGTAAATAAAGAAGCGATACATTTCTTTACTGCCAAGAGAAGATCTTTTTCTCCGGTAACATTCAGAAATGTTTCCTGTTGGCCAGCGAAAGAAGCATCGGGCAAGTCTTCGGCGGTTGCGCTTGAACGGACGGCCACATCAACATTTTTTTCTTTATAGGAAAGAGATAGCTGCTTATAGGCGTCTGTAATAGCTTTGGTAAAATCTTTTGGTAATTCAGCGGCTATTATAATTTTTCTTATCTCCGCCCCCCTTCTCATTAAATCCTTAACATCTTTAGTATCAAGGCCCTTCAAAATACCCTTGATTTGTTTTTTTAAGCCGGTTGATTCCAAAAAATAATTATACGCTTCGGCCGTAGTCGCAAAGCCGTTAGGTACGCGCAGCCCTTTTTTAATCAGGTTGCCGTACATTTCGCCTAAAGATGCGTTTTTCCCGCCGACTTGGGGCACATCTTTGATTCCTAATTCATTGAAAAAATAAACAAACTTCTTTTTAAACATAAAAATATTTTAATTTTTTGTATTTTAATTTATGTTTCCATTATAACACATTCTTTACTTTATAAAAATAATTGTTTAAGATAGAATTGCGCTAATTAATAGACCGACAGGCGGACGTGGCGAAACTGGTAGACGCACTTGGCTTAGGACCAAGCGGGGCGACCCTTGAGAGTTCGAGTCTCTCCGTCCGCACAAAAAAATAACGGCTTAAGGCCGCTATTTTTTATTTGCTCCACCGGCTTAAACTTGCTAAAATTTGGATATGATTAATTGGCTCCATACTTTCCAACCTCAACCGATTCTTTTTTCTTTCGATTTTATCCATATCTACTGGTATGGCTTTTTTATCGTTCTGGGGATTATTTCTGCGCTGATAGTTAGTTTTAAGCTTGCCCAATACTATAGGGTTGATTCGGAGTCTTTATTCGACCTATCTTTCTGGCTAATAATCAATGGGCTTATTGGCGCGCGTATTTACGATATATTTTTGCAGCTTCCTTATTATATTAGTAACCCCTCGGCTGTTTTTAAGGTTTGGCAGGGCGGACTAGCAATTCATGGCGCAATTATTGCTAGCTTTATAACCATTTATTTCTTTGCTAAAAAGCAAAAAATTTCCTCTTGGAAACTGATTTCCTTGGTTGTTCCCGGACTCGCGCTAGCTCAAGCTATTGGTCGCTTTGGCAACTATTTCAACCAAGAATTATTCGGTTTGCCAACCAGCCAACCTTGGGGAATACCTATAGACTTAGCTAACCGTCCCTTAGAGTATCTAGGCAATTCTTTTTTCCAGCCAACTTTTCTATACGAAAGCTTCGGCTGCCTGCTAATATTTATCCTGTTGGTCAGTCTAAATATTTTTTTAATAAAACAGGGTAAGTTAAACAATTATTATTTTGTTTTGATGGCGTCTCTTTATATGGTATTATATTCTATATTACGGTTCGCTCTCGAATTCATTCGGATCGATTTCAGCCCTATCTTTTTAGGCCTCCGCTGGCCGCAAATAATTAGTTTAGTCTTTATATTAATCTTCCTTGGTTTCTTAATTTTTAATCCTCATGCCAAAACAAAAAATGACCGAGCTTAAAAGACGCTTAAGCTTAATAATTCTATATTTTTTAGGACTACTTTTGGCTATTTCCTCGGCTTTGCCCGCTTATCTCCAATCCAATTTTTTAAACGACTTTGTTAGTCTTACCTCTCTTGGCTATTTTTTTATCATTGCTAATATCTTAACCCTTTTTTGTATTCTGTATTTTCCTAAATTAATTAAGAAATTAAGCAATTTTTTCCTTACCAAAATAGTCTTGATAATCCACGCTGTTTCCTTATTAGGAATGGTTATCGCCAATAACCCCATATCCGCTTTATTAGCCACGGTTTTGTTTACGATCGCAACCAATCTCCTTTGGATAAATATGGATGTTTTAATTGAAACGTTCTCTAGCAACTCTTCAACCGGGAAAACTAGAACCATTTACTTTACATTTATTAATATCGGCTGGATACTTTCTCCCTCCCTCTCTAGTTATTTGATTAAATCAGGAAATTATCAGCTTTCTTTTTTGGTCGCCGCTTTCTTAACTATCCCCGTCTTTCTAATTTTCATGTATCAGGGGCGGCGCCTGAAGGATAAAATCGTCTACAGCAAAGAAAAATTATCAACCGCCATTAAAAAAACTTGGACTAATAAAAATCTGCGCGGAATATTCTTTGTAGCCCTTCTCCTTCAATTATTCTTCAGCACAGCTGTCGTCTACGTGCCGATTTATCTCTTCCAAACTATTGGCATCGGTTGGGCGGACTTGGGGTTAATGTTCTCCATCATGCTAGTTCCTTTTCTACTTATTGAAATACCGGCCGGAATAATCGCCGACAAATACATCGGCGAGAAAGAAATGTTATATTTAGGATTTTTTATTTTAGCTGCGTCTTTGTTCTTATTCTTCTATCTAAAAACCGACGCTTTCTGGGTTTGGACGGCCGCTCTCTTTTTGAGCCGCGTAGGTGCCGCTTTGATCGAGGCGATGCGAGAAACCTACTTCTTCAAAATTATTGATGCCAAAGATGTTGGTTATATTAATATTTTCCGCACAACTGCTCCTTTAGGATACATCCTCGGATCAGGGCTAGCCATTTTGATCCTCGCTTTTATGCCCTTAAACTACTTCTTTTTAGTGGTCGCCTTAATCAGTCTCTCCGGAATGGGTTTCGTCGCCTCTATCGAAGATACTAAATAATTGACTTTAATTTTATTTTTTTATAAACTAAAGTCCGTGCGGGTATCGTATAGTGGTTATTACCTAAGGTTTCCAACCTTATGAGAGGGGTCCGATTCCCCTTACCCGCTCAAAAATAAAAAGCAGCCCTTCTGAGCTGCTTTTTATTAAGAATTTAAAAAATATTAATAAAATTATTTCTTTTCTATTAACAAAATAACGGCCAAAAATAGAAAAATGAAGTGCAGAAATAAATCAGTGGGCGTAAGATTAAAAACAAACAATTCTCCGGCGCTCTTAGCTATTGCCTGACCGTTTATAGCGAGCCCCCAAACTAAGATAAAAACAAGAAAGAAAACCAACAACCAATAAACATATCTTACGTATTTATTTGCAAGCAGAATAATCCCGGCCGTAATTTCAAAAATAATTATCAGCACCGATAAAAAGGTGGGAAGTTGCAAGTTAATAAGTTCGAGCTTGGCCGCTCCAGAATTAAAAATACGAAAAAACCCAGCCGACAAGAAAACAAAAGCGAGAAAAATCCTTAAAAGATTCCGAGGCTGTTCTAAATATTCTTTTGATTTAGTAATCGCCGAAATCATATTTTACAATTTTCTTTTTAATTTTAAAATTAAACAGGGTGAAGAGCGCCATGCTTCCCCATTTTAGCCCCACCTTCACCCCGCCTTCTTTCTGGAGGCGGCGGGAAGAATATAAAAGGCGCGAGGCGGTAATCATCCTAAATTTTCCATGACGCGACAAACGGTAACAATAATCATAATCTTCGGCCACATATATTTCCGTATCAAATCCTTTGATTAGGTCGTGTATATCTTTTTTAGCTATAATGCCGGCACCGATAGAAGCGGGGGCAAAATATTGCCGCCAAAAACAGAAAAAATTATACAAGAAGGAATAGATATTATAACTCGGCTTGTTAGGATTAAATTTAATATAAAAACCGGCTCCGGATAATTTTTTATTATTAAATTCTTCAATCACCTTCTTTAAAAAATCTGTCTGGAGAATAGTGTCGGCATCTAAAAATAAAATTATATCCCCTCGAGCAATTGCGGCCCCGTTATTTCTTTGCCATGAGGGGTGGTGATGTTCAGAGTCAACAACAAACTGGCAACCACTATTAAGGGCTATCTCCTGTGTCTTGTCTTTTGACCCGCCATCAGAAATAATTATTTCAAAATCAGAAAACGACTGACTTTTAATAGAGGCTAAAAGGAGCGGTAAAAATTTTTCTTCGTTCAAGGTTGGAATTACGATCGAAAGCATATTTTATTTAAAAATTGTCCGTGCCAATTCCCAATAGCTCTTGTCTCCGTTCTTATACTGATAATACCACCATTCTGCCCCCCAAAGATATGTCTTCTTGAAGTTGATATTTATAGCATACTGCAGATTAGCTTTAAACTGTTCAAAATTAAAAGATAGTGCGGCTTCTTCGGGAGAAAGATAAATCATTTTTCCATTCGGCACCCAGGGTTCAGCCTGAAGTTCAACAATATACCTATTTTCCGGCTTTATCCCGGCAAGATAGGCCTTTAAACGATAGAACCAAGCCGGAATGGGATAACGGAAATAGCCTGTATAAGGCCCCCAAACTACACGATAGACAGTGCTGCCGAATAAATCGCCATACTTAGCTTCCTTTTTCCACCAACTTAACTCGCCTGTAGTGGAAACCATAACTGGGCGATTATCCCTAGTTTTAATAATATCTAATTCGCGTTTAAAAAATGCTTCATCACTCGGCGGGCAGACGCCGAAAGCGTCAAAGAAGGGTTCATTTTCTAACTGCCAGGCGACAATCGCCTGATTGTCTTTATAATGTTCAACCACTACTTCTAACATTTTAGCGGCTTTGGCTTGGGTGGCGGCTAGACTCTTTTTAACGGCCCATTCAGGCGCATGACATTCCGGCCAACGAGGCAGCCGCCAACCGATATTAGCGATAAACCGGACATTCCGTTTAGCCCCCTCTTGAATAATATAATCATAGTCGGAAAAATCATAAACGCCGCTTGTTTTTTCAATTTGATCCCAATATATAGGGAGACGGATTTCTTTTACCTGCAAATCATCAATGATGGCTGAATAGACTTCTTTCCAATCAAGTCCCAGCTCTGAACAAAATTTTGTCGAGAAAGTTACCCCAAAAAATCCCGGTTGATAACGCAAATCTTGACGCCAAGGGTAATTGGAAGCAATCTTAAAAAAATAAAAGGCAAGAATAATAATCAAGACGATGGCGGCGTGCCAAGCTTTAATCCACCGTTTTTTTTCAAATTTTTCTTTTTCAATCTTCTGTTTTTTAACCATATTAAACCATAATAAAATATAAGCCGAACCCGATTACCAAAACGGCGGCTAATTTTTGTAAAAATATCTTCCAAGAAAATGTTTCTTTAAGTAATTTAGGTGAGAGAACCGCCAAAATAGAACTAACTATTAGAAGGAGGGCATATTGCGCCCCTTGAAAAGCATTTACGATAGCGACTGAACCGAGAAAAATAGCATAATTTTGAAGAATAAACCCGGCCGACCCTAGAATTTGATTAAAAATCACCAACAACTTATGCTTATTATGTTTTGGTTTTTGAAAGGCGCTTAATATTTTCTGACGATCCTTCTTTCGTATTAAAAATAAAAGGACAAACAGAGCCGCACCTAAGCGGTTCCAGATAAAAGTGCTGGCGAAAGGCTGAGCCGAGTAAGCATACTTAGTGGCCACAAAATAAACCGCATAGGACAGGGCGGAAAAAATAGCAAAAACCAAATATCCCGTTTTAATTTCTTGAGTAAATTTTAACTTAGCGATTATCCGAGTTAAAAAATGCCTATCTTTTGGCAGGAGGGCAACTAAAAATATCCCCAAAATAATAGTTACGATTCCAATCCACTCTAAGGGAGAATACTGTTCCTTAAAAAACAAAATTGATAAGACTATGGAAAAAACCGGAGTTAGTCCGCCGACAAAAACAATCGTCCGTGACGCCTCGCCACGACGCAGAGCCTCATATAAAAGCCAGAGGGCTACCGCAAAAACGCCCCCTGAAAAAAGATTTATAATCAACCAATATATTCCCGGCCACTGGAGAAACCAGGGCGCACCCAAAATAACAATACCGCCCATTAGACAAGCAATGAAAGCATACGCCTTGCTGCTCGTTAAGACGTTGTCAACTAAGAATTTATCGAAAAGATTAGCAACGGCTAAAAACAAATAGGCCAACAAAGCGACTAAAATCCATGACATAAGCTTAATCTCATTAAACTCACTTATTTACCATTAATAATTTTCTCAATATTATAGGTCCCCATTTGCTCTGCATTTAAAAACCCATCCATAGCAGCTCGGGCTAGACGGCCCGAGCTTAATAGGTCTGGCAGCCACTCATTTACATACTCGGGGTCCTGACTATCGATCCCGGCTCCAACAGATAGCAGCCATTCTCGATTAAAGTCTTCTTGAGAGCCAACCGGAGTAGAAATGATAATGGGTAGCCCGAGAGCACAATAAAAAGACAGTTCCGATGGTTTAGTCCAAAGGATATCCGTCTCGCGCAAACAGACATTAAATTTTTTAAAATAATCATTTTTTCCCGGAGCAAAAATAATCTTTACTCCCTCCCCTTCTTTAAGCCCATTCAATTTTAATTCGGAAATGAAATACTCTTTTATTTCCGGTCTATTACCGGCTACTAAATTTAAACGTAATTCATGATTTTTAATCTTTGTCTGAAATTTTTTTAAAAGTGTGCCCGCAATTTCTTTTTGTGCTCCAGCGCCGCCGACTGCGAAAGTCAAGGTTAGCGGCTCTGATTTTAAGGAAGAATGATCAATCGAAATTTTTCTAAACAGGGAATCGTAGTGTTCCTGATATTCTCCTTTCGGATCAAGCGCTTTGATGCGGCGCGCCAAATCAGCTTCTAATATTTCTTTATGTAAACCGATATTTTCCTTGGGTAAAGGGAATCCAGTAACAATAATATTATCCGATTTGACGCCATACATTAAAAATCTTTCCTTAACCTTTTCGCTGGGCAATAAGAATTTAGTGCGACTATTTTTAGGATCAAGCGGCGCCCAAGCGCGTGAAGCGTCAGTATCGCATATCAGGCAATAAATATCGTTTTGATATTTATGATATTCGGCAATATAGGCGGCTACAAAAAATGTAGTAAGATATGGCAAGCCACTCGGATTTAATTTCTCAATCAAATGTTTCCCGAGCCCTGCTTTGATAGAGTGAAAAAATAATTTCTGCTGTATAGTCTTCCGAGATAAGTCACGAAACGGATAAAAAGCTTGAATCTTTTGAAAATTATCCATCACTTGGAATACTAATGTCCCAAGAATAGGAATTTTTTTAAAACGAGATATTCTCTCGTAGGCTTTTAAGCTATTTACCCAGTATTTTTTTTCCCAATCAGGAATTCCGGGATAGTTATTTATGGTAATAACTTCTCCTCCGCCTAAATCAAGCAAAGGATAAGCCGCGCGCTGGTGGCCATATCCCATATCAGCGGCTATTAGATTTATTTTTTTAGATATCATAACTATATTATAGCAAAAATTAGTAGTTTTTAGCTACAAAGTTCTTCCCGGATCTTAATTGTATATATTGATAGGCGCTGAGAGCAGCTACGGTCGCCTGACCCATGGCAATCGTAATCTGCTTGAATTCACAATCAGTCACATCGCCGGCCGCAAATAACCCCGGGGTTTTTGTTTCGGTCTTGCTATTAACAATAATCTGATTCTTATCATTTCTTTCCACAAAATCAGCCACTAAGTCAGTGCTAGCCAGTCGGCCGACTTCAATAAAAACGCCATCGAGCTCTATTTCCCTACTTTGACTAGTTTTAGAATTAACAATCTGTATCTTTTCTACTTTAGTTCCACCGATAATTTTCTTAACCTCAGTATCCAAAATAACTTCAATGTTCTGACGAGCCTTTACTTCGGCTACAAGGGTATCAAAAGCTTTAAAACTATCATTGCGGTGAATAAGATAAACCTGATTGGCTATTTTAGAGAGAACCTCGGCGGCATCTAAAGCAGAATTTCCGCCGCCGATAACAGCCACTGTTTTATTCTTAAAAAATGGTCCGTCACAATTAGCACAATAGGAAACACCCCGACCATTAAATTCAACCTCTCCGTCAACCGCCAAACGACGGGGGGACAATCCCATGGCAATAATCACCGTTTTAGCTTCAAAGGTTTCGCGATTAGTATGGAGCAAGAAGTTCCCTTCAGTAGTTTTTTCAATCTGCTTGACTTCATCATCTTTCATTTCAACGCCGAAATTAATCGTCTGCTGTTTAAATTTATTTATCAATTCAAAGCTATTGATTTTTTCAAAGCCTGGATAATTTTCTATTTCGCTCGCCCAAACCATTTGGCCGCCGACCTCTTTCCCGATAATAAGCGTCTTCATTTCTCGACGTATAGCATAAATTCCCGCTGTCATGCCGGCTGGTCCGGAACCAACAATAATTACATCATACATAGTTTTCTAATTTCTAAAATAATTAAATTACCCTCTAATTATAAAGTTTTTTATGATGAAAGGCAAATAAAAAAATAGTATTAATTTTAAATTTTTTAATTGAATATTAGTCTTAAAAATATACTATTAAACACATTTTCCCCAGTTTATCCTATACTATTATTTGTTTAATATTAGCCAATATATGTAGATAAGTCCACAAAAATGTAGACTTATCCCTCTTCCCTGTTAATTTAAAATTAAGGTAACTTAATTTTAGATAACTTGTTTAATATGTTATACTTATTTATATGAAAAATAAATTTACAATTGCTTCTTTCGGAATTATTTTTGATGAACGGGACAGGGTTCTATTATGTCACCGTCGAGATTACGATTTATGGAATTTGCCTGGCGGTACTATGGAGGCTGGAGAATCTCCGTGGGAATGTGTGATAAGAGAAGTCAAAGAGGAAACCGGACTTAATGTAGAAATAAAAAAATTAACAGGGATATACAACAAACCAGAAACAAATGAAGTTTGCTTCTCTTTTATCTGCAATATTATAAATGGATCATTAATATTAAACGAAGAGGCTGACCAACTTGAATACTTTGCATTTAAAGACATCCCAACTAACACGTCTCTAAAGCAAATCGAGAGAATAAAAGACGCTCTATCTTCGAGTAAAGATATTATCATGAAGAATCAAAAGGGAATGTCATCAATAGATTTAATAAAAAAAGGAAGATTATAAACCGGACTTCCCTATTTTTCATTATAAGTCTTCTCTCCCAATCCTTCTTATTCTCCAACCATAAATCAATTAAAACTTCGAATCTAACTAAATATAAAAACAGCCAAATTGGCTGTTTTTATATTTAGTGGACCATAAGGGACTTGAACCCTTGACCTCTTCCATGCCATGGAAGCGCTCTAGCCAACTGAGCTAATGGCCCATATTTTTCAAAATTGTTCTTTGAGGAACAATTTTGAATATCAGTTATGAAAACTACCTTTGAATTATAACTAAACTATAAACTATGTCAATAGTGTAAAAAATGCTATAAATAAACAAATTTGTCAATATATAACAATTAATATCTAATATTAGCAAAAATATGTGTCCTCGCCAGGAATTGAACCTGGATCTAGAACTTAGGAGATTCTCGTTCTATCCGTTGAACTACGAGGACAAAAATTACTTTAACAATCAATAAATAATTGACCTATTTATTCTAGCTTAACCATCTAATTATTTCAATTTTTCTTTGACAATCATACTTGATTAGCCTAAAATAAAAGCATAAAAGGTTCTCCTAAATTACTTTTTATTAAAAATAAACCATATGTTTAGTAAAGAAAACAAATTAGAAAAATTTAAAGACGCAGAAACTATTATCGGCGCCTCAATTAAAGTTAAAGGTAATTTCCAAGGGCAGGGGAACATTATTATAGAGGGTGCACTTGAGGGCTCACTCAAAACAGAAGCGAATCTTTTTATTGGCGACCGAGCCAAAGTTGTTGCCAGCATAGAATCTAAAGATGCGGTTATTAATGGGGAATTACGGGGCAACGTAAAAGCGCGTGGCTATTTGGCTCTCGGCGGTACAGCAAAAATTTTTGGCGATATTCAATATACTGAATTGTCTGTCGAAAAGGGAGCAGTCATCAATGGACAATTATCTATGATAACCGAAGTAGAACGACGTGGGGATAGCAGAAAGGCTGAAGCAAAAAACGAAGAAAACGAAAAATAATAAACTGTTTTTAGCTAACTATGCACGTCTATATTTACGATGAATATTTAAATAAAACCAAGTACAACCGCGCGATTAACCGCCTTGAAATTCGTCTTACTGATTTAGGATTAAACGGAAAAATAATTCGTTTGGGTGGAATAAAAAATATTAAAGGAACTATTCAAAACGAAATTAAACTCGGAGCAAAAACCATTATTGCAGTCGGCAATAATCAAACGGTAAACAAAATCATTGGAGCCATTATTGATACGGAAATATATGGTGATTTCCAAAAAAAGACCTTGCTTGGCTTAGTCCCAATCGGCGATGATAATTCTATCGCGGCCTCTTTTGGCATTAAAAATATCGATGATGCTTGTAACATTCTACTTGCCCGGCGAGTTGAAAAAATAGATCTTGGCTTAGTAGGAAATTACTATTTTCTTAATCAGGCTTCAATCCAGAGCCTAGGCACAACTATAGAAATAGATGATTACTCTTTAGAGATGACGGAAAGAGGGGAAGTGAGAATAATAAATTTGTTGAGTGATCAAAAAGAAACTATAAAATCGAATCCTCACGATGGTAAACTCGATATCCTGATCAGGACGCGCAAAAGAGATGAATCTCTAATTACTGTTAAAAATTTAAAAATAAGCAACCCCCAGGAAAAATTAATTGTTGACGGCGTCGTAGAAATAAATACTCCGGTCCAAATCGGTATTATGAAAGATAAGGTTAGCGTCATAGTAGGGAAGGATAGGCTTTTTGAATAAAAAAAAGACCGACTTAAACGGGTAGGCAAGAAAATTTCTTCTAGGCACTTTCGAGCGCGAAGCCGGAAAAACCCTAGCAAGAAAATCCCCATGCTTGTCGTGCCTGACCCGTTTAAAGCGGTCTTTTCTAAATTTGAAAAATCATTTTTTAAGTGACTAACTAATATATCATAAGTATATGTACTTGTCAATAGTTTTATCCACAAGTTATACTAAATAAAAAATCCCTACTATTTTAGGGATTTTTTATTTAATGTTAAACAAAATATATTAAACCTTAATTACTACTGGCAAAACCATGGGGCGCCGTTTAGTAGCACCAAACAAGAACTGGCCAATCTCATTCCTCATTTTGTTCTTTATATAATCGTCATCGGCCGCCGTCATTGGGTTTTTGTCCTTCACGATTTTTTTAGCTTTCATACGTGTTTTCTCTATCAATTCTCGATTTTCTTTCATATGGACAAACCCCCGGGAAATAAGGTCCGGGTTGCCGATGATCGCACCCGTCTTGGCATCAATCGTGGCTATAATAACAATCATGCCATCATCAGCCATCATTCGACGATCACGCAACACTATCTCAGATACGTCACCTACGCCGAGCCCATCAACCATAACATAGTCGGTATTAGCCTTCTCTTTAAGAACGACCGGCTTACGGTCTTTTTGAAACTTAATAATCTGCCCGTTGTCCAACACGGTAACTTGCTCATCTTTAAATCCCTCGCGCAGAGCTAATTTCTTAGCTTCAACTAACATATAATGATTGGCGTAAACAGGGAGAAAATAATTCGGCTTTATCTGATGTAAAATCTTTTTTATATCATCAGCGTTAGCGTGTCCGCCAGAATGGACGTCCATAATACTGCTGTGAATAACATTATCGCTCAAACGATATATTTGGTCTTTCACTTTTTGGACTGAGCGCTCATTACCTGGAATAACCGAAGAGGAAAATATAACAATATCTGATTTCTTTATATTTATATAGCGATGATTGCCATTAACAATCCGCGCGAAGACCGCGTTTGACTCTCCTTGCGCACCCGTACAAATCACTACTATTTTATTCTCCGGATATTTATGGACATCTTCAACTGGGATTATTGTATGCTTATGAGCAGGTATATAACCAAGTTCCTGAGCAATCTTGATATTCATCTTCATGCCATAGCCATCTAGTGCTACTTTTTTGCCAATCTTTTCAGCGTAAGCTAATAAGTGGGCAACCCTCTCTAATTGGGAGGCGAACGTACCAATAATAACCCGCCCTTTGGCTTCTCTAATCAAGCGCTCTAAATTATCTTGAGTTGTTTTAACCGGCACCCTTTCTTTTGAATACGCAACACCAAGACTCTCTAACATTAAGACACGAGGGGAAGGTAAGCGCGATAAATGTTCATAGCCCACAACCGGCCCGTCTATTGGGTCTTCTTCAATCATCCAATCTCCGGGATGAATAACGGTGCCATGCGGCGTTTGGATAATAACGCCAACCGCATCAATAATAGAATGCTCAACTTGAAAGAAGCTTATCTGGAATTTACCCAACGTAAGTTTTTGGCTAAGAGAATCGATAACAATTGTTTTAAGATTCTTAGTCGTCCCTCGTTTATAATCCTCTTGACGGTGCTTAATCATGGCCAGGGTTAGCTTGCGACCGATAATCGGCGGATTACCCAGCTGCTCTAATAGAATCGGAGCGGCGCCAATATGATCGAGATGGCCATGGCTAAAAATAACGCCACGGATGTTTTTTTCTTTTCCGCGCAAATAAGATATATTCGGAATTATATAATCAACTCCAGGCATATCTTCGTCGGCAAATTGCATCCCCATGTCAAGAATAATGATATCATTATCATATTCAAAAATTGTGCAATTGCGGCCAACTTCTTCCTGCCCGCCAAGCGGACAAATTTTCAAACTAGACCCACCGACTGCTGCCTTGGGACTAGGGATGAAGCCTGGACGGTTTGTTTGAGTCTGGTTAGCTCCGCCTCTTTGCGGCGGACGACTATAAAATTTTTTCCGGGGTGAAGCCGTCGGAATACTTTGCTGTTTTACTAACATTTTTTTAATTATTAAGTTTTATGAGTTATATAAACGTGATTTAAATTAGATGCAAGTTTGCCATCAAAAATTACCACGTTAATTTTTTACTAGTCTTTAAATACCAATCGCCGATGCTGGCAAAACGATCCGCGGGTTCAATCGCCACTGAACCATTAAAGCCTTTGATTTTTTTGGCCTGCACATAAGTATAGGTTGGCGAATAGAGGAAAATCGCGGGAACGTCGTTATTAATATATTCTTGAAATTTTTGATATTTAGTTTTGCGTTCTTCAAGGTTAGTCGTAATTCGAGCTTCCATTAACAACGCATCAACGGCCGAATTATTATAACCTGCTAAATTTAAACCCTTGCCGCCAATTTGGCTCGAATGCCAAAAAGCATAAACATCCGGGTCGCCACCGACCGACTCTCCATATAATAATACTTCAAAATCACGATTTTTAATGACACTGGCGGCCTGTTCTCCGGGGATAATTTTAATTTGTGTTACTACTCCTATTTTTTCCCAATAGTATTTTATTTTTTCAGCAACACTGACATTGCTGCCAGAATCAATTACGGTTAACGTTGTTGATGCTAACTTGTTTTTAATATTAGCACTTGCTTCAAGCGGCGAATATTCATATTTTTTTATTTGGCTGTTGTATGCAAAGCTGTTAGCCATAATTGGCCCATCCGCTCTTTGATAAACACCGTCAAAAACATCTTTAATTATTTGGTTTTTATCAATCGCCTGCGCAAGAGATATCCTAACTACTTTATCGTCTAGGGCCTTATCTTTATCATGATTGAAGAAAAGGGAAATAATTTGCGGACGGACAAGTTCATTGAAAGTTAGGGAATCCTTGGCTAATAGTTCTTTGCGTTCCTCAAATGGCAAGTAGCTAAGGCCATCTATTTGGTTATCATTTAATGATTTAATAGCTTCGGCATAGTCAACAAAAAATTTAAATTTAATATTTTTAATATACGGTTTTCGAGAGTAATAATCATCATTAACAACTAAATTATATTCTTTCAAATCTCCGTCCTTATTCTTTACCAACGACTTGAATTTATACGGTCCAGAACCGATTGGCTTTAAATTTAATTCCGATAAAGCGGCTGAGCTGGGATTAATATTTTCCCAAACGCTTTTCGGCAGAATACCGAAAGTAAGAGCCTCTAAAAACGGGGCGTAAGGCGAACCTATGGTTAATTTAACGGTTCTATCATCTATTTTTTCGGCTTCAACGCCGCTCAAAGATGACCGGAGCGAGGAACGATAATCAGCGTTCTTAATGGCATCAATCGTAAAAAGAACATCATCAATTGTTAATTTGTTGCCATTACCCCATTTCACCCCTTCTTTTATTTTAATAACATACTCTTTATCGCTATTAATCTCTACGCTTTCTGCCAAATCATTGATTAAGACACCGTTCTGGTCATATTTAAATAAACTTGAATAAACCAAACGGCTTAAATCGCTATCAACATCGCGATTAACCACATAAAGAGGATTAATCGTCTTAGGATAGCCGACAACGCCTTCGATATATTCTCCACCTGAAACGGGTGAATACTTAAGATGTTTTGCAAAAAAGGAAACTCCTAAATAAATAGCGTTAACAAAGATCAAAAGCAAACAGATCTTTATTATCAAATATTCTTTCGGATTAAGAAATTTATTTAAATGCTTCAATTGATTGCTAGTGGGAATTTTACGCGGAGACAGGGTATAAACCAACTTTTTATCAATTTCTACCTGATTTATATTTCTTTTTTTATTAATACCAAAAAAAGACAAGGCCTGAAGCGCCCTTTTCTTTAATGGAATGGTTTTAATTTTAAGTGAGTTCACAGTAATCTTTTAACTCTCGAAGCCCGTGGGCGCTTAAGCTTTAAAGAAAACGCCTAAAGATAGTAGTATAAATATGGCGGCTAAAACAATAGTCGCGATAAAAAGTTTCTTTTCTAAACCGCGTTTAGTTAAATAAACGCCTCCGCCGCCGCCAAAGACACCCCCCAGGCCGGCCCCTCGATTTTGCATTAAAATCGCCAACATTAACAGGACCGCTACAATAATTTGAATGATTTTAATCCAAAATATCATATTATTTTTTAATCTTATTGATTAAAGCGGTCAGAGCTTCTTTATTAGATACGGCTAAATCAGCTAAAATCTTCCGATCGACTTCAATTTTGTTTACTTTTAGCAAATTTATAAAACGAGAATAGGATAAATCAAATTCACGGACAAAAGCATTAATTTTAATTTGCCATAAACCACGCATTGTTCTTTTCTTCTTACGACGATCAACATAAAAATGGGCGCCAGCTTTAGTGCGGGCAGTTCTGGCTAATTTAACTAACTTCTTGCGACCCCATTTATAACCTTTAACGGCCTTCAAAAGCTTCCGTCTCTTTTTTACATGGGTCATTCCTCTTTTTACTCTAGGCATATGTTCAATTACAAATAATTAATTAATTATACGGGGTCAGCGTATGGATAGTTTTAGTTAAGGTCTTGTGAGCTTTTATGTCCAAACGCTTCTTGCGAGTGGCATTACCGGTGTCGCGAGAATTAAAATGATCTTGCCCGGCTTTACGTTGGAGCAATTTGTTGTTAGCAGTTTTTTTAAAGCGTTTTACAGTCGCTTGATGAGTCTTTATTTTTGGCATAATTTTCCAGATTAAAAAACAGGCAAACACCTGAATTCAACGGTTTTTTTACTTTTTATTGATCAATATAATAGTAAATCTTCCTCCTTGATTTGTCAAGGGTTGTTCGATCTCTATCGATAAGTTCGGATTAGCTTGCAACTTGGTGACAAAGCCACGAACCATCTCACCTGCTTTAGCTGGATATTGCCGTTCGCGGCCGCGCAAAATTAATTCAACTTTAATCTTATTATCTTTAGCTAAAAACTTCTCAGCTTGAAGCAAGCGCATCTCCTGATCGTGCTCACTTATACGGAAAGTAAGACGGATATTCTTAGTCTCAACCTTTTTTTGCTGCATTTTTTGTTTATGAGCCAATTTTTCTCTCTCATACTTGAGCTGACCCAAATTAACAATTTTAACTACCGGCGGGTTAGCTTTAGGGTTGACCTCAACTAAATCCAAGTCTGCTTCTTGTGCCTTCCCAAGCGCCTCTCCGATTGTCATAACGCCAAGAGCGTCATTATTTTCGTCTATTACAAAAACCTCCGGGACCCGGATTTGAGAATTAGACCTAAATGTTGGCTCCTCTTTACGCTCAACTCGATGAAATTTAATACGCATTGTTTTTTTCTGTAGATTTTAACTCTTTATTATACTTTCTTTATATCTTAAAAGGGCTTAAAAGTCAAACAAAAAGGGACAAATCTAGGGCTCTTGACATCTATTTTTTATTAGTATAAAATAAGGTTATTAAAAATTAAAATAGAATAACATAAGAAAACAAGATATTTTTTATATCTCTGTTTTTTTCTGTCTATTTAGAACATTAAAAATTTTATAGCAAACAATCATGGTGATGGTTAATTTTGATGCTAATCGGCATCAATTCGGAAAGTATAAATTTTTGTCCGTTTTTAAAACGGAATCACATATCAATAGAAACTTTTGTTTCTATCGAGCCAATCAAATTTTAGAGAGTTTGATCCTGGCTCAGGATGAACGCTGGCGGCGTGTCTAAGGCATGCAAGTCGAATGCCTGTAGCAATACAGGCATGGCAAACGGGAGAGTAACACATTGGCAATCTACCCCT
>Ga0172371_10001524_pt1 | contig 36879 bp, 27 predicted proteins | sample Lak12m_FD_114543 | JGI IMG/M metagenome (GOLD analysis project Ga0172371, IMG submission 114543) | Freshwater microbial communities from Kabuno Bay, South-Kivu, Congo - kab_022012_12m | ecosystem: Environmental > Aquatic > Freshwater > Lake | place: Democratic Republic of the Congo: South-Kivu... | reverse complement strand
GTCTGCTCACCGGCTTTACCTCCGGCGAGCTAAATATACCAAAAACATCAGGAAAACAAACTGTTAAATGACTCGCGATATCGCGCGCTTAACACAAAAACTAAGTTTTGCAACCGCCTCTAGACTCAAGGGATGCCCGGCTTTGAATCTGTTCCCACATTGCGCCAGAATTTTTCATCCAGTCTGTAATTGCCGGACAGGAAGTTTTTGGCAATGACCTCCACACTCGCTTCAGATGTCATCAACATGTCCATTTGCCGCGTAAACTGGAGCATTCGTCCAATGATATCTAATTTTTCTCTTATGACTGAGCATTCGTATTTGTAAAAACGAGCGTCTACTCGGTCTTCTTGCACATCGACAGAAAAATCCAAAGCCTGAAATATCGTAGCAATAGCACGGGCCCTGCGATTTCGCCGAACGTGATCCGCCGCGCCGCCTTTGAAAGAAAAAGTAATATAATTCTTATTGACCGTATCCCCGCAATACGAATCCAACACGCTGTAATGATAGCCAATTCTTGAACTGAAGTTCAAGTATTTGTCTGAAATGATGGCGTAACTTCGATCTCCGAACCGCTCGGCCATATTAGTGGGGGCCAACATCTGCTCTCGCATGACTGACAGAAAACCTCCCAGATCAATCGGCCTGGGACCGTGATCACGTAACTCTTCGAGAAGCATGCCTTTAAGTAAAGCTTGGAGCGGAATAGACGCAATCTGATCTGGCCTCACGCGTCCCAACAATTGAGATGCTTGGGCAATTCCTCCGCCTAGATCAATGATGTGAAGATCTAGAGGTATGGGGGCGACCAGTTTTAAAGCTCCGGCTCCCTGTGTATCTGAAAGAAGGTCGCTGGTACGAAACATTTCCCTGTAAGAAAGCTCGTGCACCAACCTCATCACGTCATGAAGAGTCTTGCAGTATTCCGGCGCAAAATTTGCAGCCCTCGGATCCACCAGGTAAAGAGGGGCTATCCAATCGGCCACGCGGCGCATGGTTTCGTACACCGGCGTGTCTTTAATAGCAGATTCCTTGCTCCGCTTCAGAGCAAGGAGTTCCCGGACTTTGCCTTGATATACCCGACCGGAATAAGCGTCCACTGTTATCTCGGCGCCGTGAGGGATCTGGGATGTGGCTGTTTTTGCCCCTAGCAGAGTGGGTACGCCGAATTCTCGCGCTAGCGAAGCCATGTGCCCGGTAATACTGCCCACGTCCGTGACAATGGCTTGCGCTTTTGGCATTGCAATCACGAATTGAGGTGTGGAATGCTTGGCTATCAAGACAGCCCCTTCCGGAAAATTCAAGAGGTCTTCATCCGAATTCACACGATAAGCCGGACCAACTCCAATACCTGGAAAAGCTCGAGCCGCTCCGTCCACCAACACAGGATATCCTTCGATAATTGGGACAGATTGCAGGGCTCCCTCACTGAGATTGGTTCTGTGAAGAGGACGGGCTTGTAGGATCAAGATCCTTCCGTTGGAATCCACGGCCCATTCAATATCTTGGGGATATTGGTAATGCTCCTCTAACTTAGCAGCGTAAGAAGCCAATTGGGCGGCCTGTTCAGAAGTGAGGCAAGCTGCGTCCTGTCGATCGTTATCCACGGCAATTTCACCCAGACCACCTTCAGGCTTGGCGACCAATTGAACCGGCTTGTGCGCAATACGCTTCTCCACGATATCAAATGGCGGGGCCTTTGTGACAACATAAGTGTCCGGAGTGATGATACCGTCCACCGCATAAGGTCCAAGCCCCCAGACAGCATTGATAATGACATTGTTATTTAGCAAATCCACCGGATGAACTGAATACATAACCCCGCTGGCCACCGACTCCACCATCTGCACGCACGCCACGCTCATGGATACATCTTCATCTCGCATACCCTTATTGAGCCTGTAAGAAATGGCCCGAGGGGTATAAAGACCGGCCAGAATATACTTGTAGGTTTCAACAATTCTGTCATAGGGAACGTTTAATATGGAAAGATATTGACCCGCGAAAGATAGTTCACTGTCTTCGCCTATCGCGCTACTGCGCAATGCTATTCGCGGCGAATCTCCCGATTTCCCCTTACTCTGCTGAATGTTGTCCACCATTCTGACATACGCTTCCATTATGGCGGTGGCGAGTTCCTCGGGCACTCGAGCTGAAATGATCAGTCTTTGTATGCGCTCGCTCACAATGTCAATCGTCTTGGGGTCTTCGGGCTTGAGGTCTCTTCTCCTCCGGTTTATTTCATCAATTAGGGCATTTTGTTCGAGGAAGAAGTCGTACGCCCGTGTTGTTATGGCAAACCCTTCCGGGACGGGGACGCCAGCCCGAGTCGATAATTCCCCCAGATTTGCATTTTTCCCTCCTACCCAATCGATCATCTCTTTATTGATGTCTGAGTAGGACAGCACCCAGTCAGTTACCGCTAATTCTTTTCTTTTACCCAACTCCTCTCTGATGGCGCTGTTAATCTTATCTACTACTTCGAATAGTCGTGGATACTTATGGCCCGACAGGTCATCAAGGCTCTTGACCATACGAAGAGTGTGAAAGACTGCACGGGTTGCTATGGCCCTTATGGTAGACATGCCGAAAACCTGCTTCCCATTCAGTCTCTCTTCAAATTTAGTAATAATATTGAGCAGTTCGCTGTTAGAAGCCAAAAGGTCTTTGAAACAAGCGTACCTAAACCTAAAGATCCTGCCCACTTTATCTTTGTCAGCCACACGGTCCCGAAATGTCCATTCCTTGATTTTCGTCAGAACCTTTTTAACAGGATGCGCCATGATTTTATCCGCTTCCGGTTGTGCATCTCGCAACAAATATACCTTAGCCCCGTCGGGGGAACTTTGCCGCCGTGCGGGTCGCTAATGATTTGTGAATTTGAGGGCGCACGAAATCCACTCGAGAAATATGTAATCACCAAAAGAGATCTTACCGGGCGCCCCGCTGGGAAACTATGCCGGGCGTGGGTTTTCTTTCAATTCGCTGAATTGAAATTTGAGCGAGATTTCACCCCCTCCCATTTGTCTGCGCTGCACATAGGGCAATTTGTCGAAGACTGCAATCATAGGAGAATTGGAATCCAGAATGTCCGCTTTGAATCCTTTGATTCCCTTCTCCTTCGCGATCTCTATCATATGTTTCAGCAAAAATGTAGCAATTCCGCGGCCATGAAATGCTTCATCCACCATGAATGCCACATCGGCAAATTGCTGATCAGGCTCTAACATATAACGGGACTCAGCAATTATCCGCTCGTTTTCCCTGGGGCCGCTGACGACCACTATGGACAGTCCTTCGTCCTCCGAGACATTCACATACCGTTGTAGGTTTTGGTGGGGCATGCTCTTCCTGGGCGCAAAATATCTAAAGTAAACTGAACTCTCTGATAGATTGTAGAACAAGTCCTGTATCATAGATTCATCGCTGGGCTTAATGGGTCTCACTCGCGTCTTCAGTCCTTTCTTGAAAACGACATCGGCTCGCGCCCTCACGGTCAACTCGGGTGACGCCATCCGATAATAGAATTGATCCGAATAGACGTAACCCATGTCTCTCGCTTCCTTCAGCAGATTTTCCCTGTGGTCCGGATGAGCGATCTCAATAAGAGCCATGGTTCGATCACGAATGGACTTGCCACTCAAATAGGCGATCCCGTACTCGGTCACCACGTAGTTGGTATCTCCACGGTTCATCATCACTACGGCGGGCTTGGCGCTAAAAGATGGCACTATCGTGCTCCGGCCGCTTCGATCCGAAGTGGACCGCAGGCAGACAATAGACCGGCCTCCTTTGGAAAGCCCTGCCCCTCTCATGAAGTCGTGGTCGCCTCCTGAGCCCTCGACAGCCGCCCAAGTTGGACTCCCCTGTCTTATCTGACCTCGGAGATCAACTTGCAGGGCTACGTTAATGGCGATCATCTTGTCATTGGACGCTATCAACCTGGGATTCAAACATATGTCCGAGGGATATAGTTCAACAAGAGTGTTGTTGTTTACGTAGTCATATGCGCGTCGTGTGCCTATGCAGCACGTGGCAAGCGATTTGCCTCGAAACGCTTTCTTGGTGCTATTATTGATGACCCCGGATTCTATGAGATCCACGATGGGATCGCTGAAGACCTCGGTATGGAGACCCAGGTTACGGTGATCTCTGAGAAAGTCGAGGAGGCCGCGAGAAATACCGGCAAAACCGAATTGAAGCACCGCTCCCTCCTCTATGAGTTCGCCGCAATAGCGACTAATCGCCCTTTCACGATCTCCCAACGGTTCTTCGGGAAGTTCGGTGAGATCCTCAGTGGCTTCCACCAAGTAATTGATCCTGTCCCCAGAAATGAAGGTGTCCCCTAGAGTCCAAGGCGTTAGGGGATTCACCTGAGCGACGACTATCCGGGCCGATTCCACAGCGGCCAAGGAAATGTCTACAGCGACTCCCAGACTGAAGCGACCGAACCTATCCGGTGGAGATACTTGCACTATGGCCACGTCAACAGGTATCCTGCGGTTCCGGAAAAAATTGGGAATCTGAGAATGAAACAGAGGAACATAATCCGCGTCCGACTGACGGTCGGATTCATCGATTCGTCTGGGTCGAAAGAAAGTCTTAAGTGTGAATTTAAGGGGAGCTGTTTTAGCTAACATTGCCGCTTCCTTCCCTGTGAGGAACTGAAGCATGGAAATGTCCGAAAGGCGCGAATCCCCCATTGCCTTGATTATTGCGCTAGGTTCCGAACACATGCTCCCAAGATAAATTCTGTCGCCGTTTTTGAGATGAGTTATTGCCTCTTCGGCCGAGACCAGCTTGGCGCCGAAACGTTGTTTCCAGAGTTGCATCTCTTGTCCTTTCATCAACCCAATTAGGCCTTTGACTGGGGGCCTAACTGCTCGAACCGTAGTCTGGTTGGCATTCCCGCCTTGATCGCGGGATTGCCATTCAGGATCTCAGAAATAAGAGGTTGCGCCGTGAAGCAGATTCATCCTGTCCGCTTGTCTAAGCAGGTCTTCCCTGAACTTTGGATGGGCAAGTTCTATGATCGCCAAGGCCCTGTCATGAGTCGATTTTCCTTTGAGGTTGGCTGCTCCGTACTCGGTCACTAAATAGTGTGTGTCCATTCTCGGAATCGTTACGGCCGTGCCGGCTTCAAGTCGAGGAACCACTCGCGAGATTTCGCCACCATCGGCAGTAGAACGCAGGGCTATGATAGATTTCCCGCCCTTGGAGTCAAAAGCGCCTCGAACAAAATCCAGTTGTCCCCCTGTTCCACTGATCTGCCAGCCACGCAAGTACTCGGAGTTGCACTGCCCCAGAAGGTCCACTTCGATGGTAGCGTTGATTGAAACCATGTTGTCATTTTGTGCGATCAATGAAGGGTGATTGGTGTAAGATACAGGGTAGCTTTCCATGGTCGGGTTGTCATTCATGAATTCGTACATGTCTCTGTCACCCATCGCAAAAGTAAAAACATGTCTTAGGGGGTGGAGATTCTTTCTCCTGCCGTTCACCACGCCTTTTCTTATTAATTCTACTAATCCGGGAGAGAGCATTTCCGTGTGAATACCTAGATCTTTGTGATTTTCCAGTTGTCGACTTATCGCGTAAGACAAACTCCCGATGCCCAGTTGTATTGTGGCCCCATCCGGCGCCAGTTCGGCGACGGCACAGCCAATGGCCTCGTCCTCGGGTCTGGGATCTGAAGGAGTTGCTTCCAAAAGTGGAACATCATGTTCCACAATGGCGTCCACCTCGGAGATGTGGAGGATGGAATCTCCAAACACTCGAGGCATATGTTTGTTGACCTCTACGATAAGCTTCTTGCAATGGCGGGCGGCTGTCGAGATGTAGTCGTTCACTGTGCCGAAAGTGAAGAACCCTGCTTTATCCATCGGTGAGACAGTGGTGATAGTGACGTCGATGTCTATTGATTCCTTACAAAGCCTCGGTATTTCATGAAAATTGTTGGGCACGAAATCATTTAGGCCAATGCGAATAAAGCCTCTGTTCACGTCACTAACGAACCAGGAAAATGCATGTACACGCTCGGCAAGATCCCGGGACAAGATTGTTTCGGCAGCCGTCCGCATAGGCAAGAGCGAAAATATTTTGATCTCTTTCAGGGCGCCGCTACGGACCCTATCGGCAAGGGCGGCTAGCAGCGCAGGCGGCTCAGCGTTTGTCATGCCGTGCACGATGACCATGCGATCCGCTATATTAGCCACTGCTTGCTGTGGCGTGGTTAGCTTCTTTATGTATTCTTTGTGATACATAGCTGGCTACTCCCTTTGCGCCTGCCACTAATTGGGGGGGCTGGTTGCATGGCCGGCGTAATTGATTCATTCTTTCAAGAAAAGCAATGAAATGCTTTAGGGCCGCTAAAAATTTCATGAACATCTGACCAAACCATCTTCAGGGTATGTTTGGCTGCGCACGCCGCTGCGCTAATAGATCCAGCTCATATGCCTGCAAACGGCGGTTTAGCCCATATTATGAGGACATCCCATCCTTTAGCACGTGCAACAAATATGCCCGGATTACCCGCAAAAATTAGGCGCCGCGCTGCCGTTCTGGTAACAGGTCACCCTGCTGCAATGGACATATGTCAATGATGTAAATCATCCGCATCATTGCCCCGTCCGACTCAGAATATCATCGCCTCCATCATTAACTGATGGACGGCAACGAATGTCCGAGTCGTTGTGGCGCAAATCATAGCCTTTACAACGTGTAAAAAAAGCAGACAGAGAATGTCTCGACCGGCTAGGCGATTTAGGTATCCGCCGGCATTCCTGGAAACGTTCTCCAGCACCTTGGCAGCCTTAGCTCTTTATTCCCGCGCCTTGGCACGGTGGTTGCTTATGATTTCCCAAATTCGTAGGAGGATTAGTCGCAGGATTAGTGGCCCGAAAGGAGGATTTTCACATGATCCGAATTTATTCCGGACTGCTCGCGTGCTTGGCTTCAGCCTATCTGCTGCTGCCGGATTTGATTCTGGCCTCGGGGGAGAAAGCCGATATGCTGGTGGTCGTGGCGGATAGCCGAAGAGTCAGTTGGAGTGTATCGAAATTCTTTGTCGATGTGTACAACACCGACCCTTATATGTTCGGCGTTTATTGCGCTGTCCTGACGGCCGTGATGGGTGGCGTCCTGGGGTTCGTAACAGATTTCATCATGAAACGCACAGGCATCGACCTGACATCCAGAAAGATAGTGGAACATTGATCGTTGAGAATTAAAGACTGACTCCGTAAAGCGACAAGGAGGTCTCGGTTATGGATTGGCTATATATGTACATGCCCATCTCCGGAGTGGATATATTCTGGCCCGGTTTGTTGCTGATTGGGTTTTCTGTCGGAGTGATCGGGGGATTTTTTGGCATGGGTGGCGCATGGATGGTAACGCCAGGCCTGAATATTTTAGGTTTTCCTATGGCGTTCGCCATCGGCACGGATATTTCACACATTGCCGGAAAGTCGATAATTTCCACCTTTCGGCATTCGAAATTTGGAAACGTGGATTATAAGCTGGGCCTGATCATGGTGATTGGAACGGTGATCGGAATAGAGTGCGGCGCCCAGATAGTGATGTACCTTGAAAAGATCGGCCAAATAGGCCCGGTGGTTCGATGGGTTTATGTAGGTGTGCTATTGCTGATAGCTCTTATGGTCTTCACTGATTATAGAAAAGCAGTTCAGAAAAAGAAAAGCGGAATAGTGGGAGATCGTGGAGCCGAAGGATTCACCTGGTACAAGACTCTTCAACGAATCAATATTCCGCCGATAATGCATTTCGAAGTGGCGGGCATCACCTGTTCGGCATGGTTGCCCATTTCCGTGAGTCTTCTCACAGGGGTGCTGGCCGGTTTCCTCGGTATCGGGGGCGGCCTGCTCCGAATGCCGGCCCTGGTCTATTTGATCGGATGTCCGACTCATATCGCCGTCGGAACGGATCTTTTTGAAGTTATGATCTCCGGTCTTTACGGCACTTTCACATATGGAGCAAAAGGTCGAATAGAGATTTGGGCAGTGTTCGTGATGCTGCTGGGAGCTGCTATCGGAGCTCAGATCGGTACGGTCGCGACCAAATACGCAAAAGGATACGGCATCCGTATAGCTTTCGGTCTTGCCGTAGTCGCATGCATGATCTCCATCATTATGAAGCAGTTCAAATGGGATATTTCCGCGACAGTTCTGATTTTAGGAGCAGTCGCCGCGATCTGCATATACATCATGATGATCATGTTCTCGGGCGCGGCTCAAGAGCTGCGGGAAAAGAAAGCAGCCGAGCGGAATATGGCTGCCTGAGGCTACGAGTTATACAAACGTGACGAGAGGAGCCAAGGCATGAACAAAACGGTTCTGATCTGCTTGACCGGCCTGATCCTGATTCTATATGCTACAGCGCCTGTCATGGCCGCAGAGGTCGCCCAAGGCAAATGTCTGAAGTTCGACGCTGAGAAGAAAACAGTTACCATCGACGAATATGACACCGACTTTGCAAAACCTCATGTTTACGGGAAACCTACAGGCAAGGAATCAACATTTAATGTCGCAACTGCGATGATTGGAGCCGATCCCAATCCGGGGGATATCCTCAGAATCGCCTACGAGGCAAAGGGCGGGGAAAAAATCGCGTTCAAAGTCATGAACGTCACAAGACAGGATATCATGAGAAAATAGCGTCTGATCGAATGCGCTTTTCATTGGGATCTGATGTTCTTGTCGGCATTGCTGTTGCATTGCAGATGGTAGCGTCGCTTGATTGGACGGACGACCATTACTGATCTCTTCTTTTGTTACCCGGATGCGGCACACTGCATGGTAGTCGATCCCCCGCACGGGGGACCACGAGTCTACCAACCGGAGCAGACCATCGCTCTCTTTGATCTGAAAGACACCATGCGGTACATCCAGGTTCTTGCGACTACGAGGTCAGGATCACAGAAAATAACCTACCACATATCTCAGTCCAACCGCGCTGATTACGATCGCTAGGACCGGTCGAATGATTGCGCCCGGAACATACTTCTGAGTTCTGGCGCCTAGGTACATGCCGACGAAGCCGCCTATCCCGAATAAGAAGCCTAACAGCCAGTCCGGTCGGACTGACTGACCGGGAAGAGCTACATATGGACCAAAAATCTCATAAAAGATCACTCCTCCCACAGAAGTGACGCAGGTCCCCATGAGAGTCGCTCCGGCGATTGTGTGGATTGGCAATCCAAAAAAGGACACTATGAATGGAGCTATTATCGCTCCACCACCGATGCCGTAAACGCCCCCTATCAACCCCACAACTAAAGAGAGTAGAAAGAGTCCCGTCGTATGGAAGCGAAAACATTCTCCGAAGAATTCATACTCAGTACATGAGAGCGTCCATTTCGTGGTACAAATTGCGGGACGACTAGGGTTTGACACCATACCTGGTTGCGCGGCAGGATGCTCACGCATTTTTGCCTCTGCTGCCTTCTCCGCTGTTTTCTTTCCTCGCTCTTTTACTAGCTGATAGAGCATACGTCCGCCGATGTAGAAAAGAACACAACCCACGAAGAACTTGAATTCTCTGGGATCAGGTAGGTACCAGACCCGTATGAATAGGCCCAGCACAAGGCCGGGGATGGTTCCCACAATGATGTTCCACGCCAAGGGCCAATTCATTCTGCCTTCTTTGAAGTAACGATAAACGGCGCTTGGAATCCCAACGATATTGAACACCAAGTTCGTTGGCGTCACGGCGGGGCTCGTGAACCCCAGGAAGCTCATCTGGAAGGGCAGTATTAGGAAGGCTCCCGATATTCCCCCCATTGAAGTGAAGAAACTAATCACCAGACCTACCAGTGGTGGAATCCAGATAGCTGTTTCCACGCCGGACACAGGGAAATACATAGCACCTCCAGGCTGCCAGTGACCACATATCAATGCGGCCTGACGAGTCCTAAAAAAACCGCCTATGAATTCGATATTGCGTCTCTACCCGACGCGGCAGCCAAAATTATATCAACCAATTCGAGAATCGGATACGGCTTGAGAAGGTATGCATAAGCACCCTTTTTCAAAGTGTCTTCTTCCTCAACGGAAGAGTAGTATCCAGTCAGCACGATAACCGGCACATCCGGCACAAAGCGCTTTATCTCTGAAAGTACATGTATCCCGTCCATTCCAGGCATCTTGATGTCAAGAACAACGACATCGAACCGTTGCCCGGATATTAAAGTAAGCGCGGTAAGTCCATTTGTCGCGACCTCGACATGGAAATCCCGATGGATGAGCACACACTTCATTCCGGACGTGAATCCAAGTTCATCGTCAACAAGCAGGACCCTTATCTTGGACATGAATTTCTCAAATTTTCGCCAAGGCTGCATACGATCTCGTTTGCTTAGCCTTCATACGGGTACTCGCCTGGCGACAGTTTTTCTGCATGGTAACGAGGTGACAGACCCAGGACAATGGAAACAAGGGTCACAAAGGCTACAACAATAGTCCACCAATAGTCTTGAGTTACTAAGGAATCATAGAGCCAGTAGGCAAGGAACGCATACAGCAGGATGTTGATTAAGATCTGCATAGCACAACCTCCTTTGGGTTGGTGAGTCCAGTCGCGTAACGCGCGGCTTGGTTGTTTTGCCTCCCAGAAGCGCCGTATCGTGGAACCGGAAACTCATAAGACTCCTCTGAAAGCTTACGGTACCTTTGCCATGTCAAATGACACGTATTTAGTAATTTACGTGTCTCTGATGATACTAAGAATTTCTTGGACATCTTGTCTAACTTTTTTGCTCACAACCGATCATTGGTTGGGAACACGGAATGTACTAAGATCATTGATCAAAATGCAGACGAGCTGACACAAAGAAAAATGCTGCAAGAAACATAAGCTCCCAGCACGTTCTGTCCCGCAAATACCACGGAGGCTTTTCTGAGCCTAGCGACCTGTAACTACGAGACAAGAACGCTCACGTACTTCGAGGACAAAACCCTAGACGGAACCTAGACGCTGGCAAATCTCACAAACGGAATCCAAGTATTCGCCAAACCCGCAGCAGTGGCAAACCAGGGCAAGTCCTACGATCAAACCCATTACAGTTAGGGTAATCAGGCCAAGCGATTTCATTTTCAACACCCCCTTCCTGATTCGCTCAAGGGCTTTCAACTGCCTCAATCATAAGGGACACGACCTGTTCCGGCGGCAACTGGCGACTGTCTGCCGTTGCCTTATGACACGTTTTTTGATAAACTCGTGTCAATAACATGATCGAGAATTTCCCGATCTCTGTCAAGTTTTTTTTACAGTCTTGGGTACTGCAATGCGATGTGCTAAGAGACTTTAACCGCGGAATGATTGTGGTCCAGAAGCGGAGAAAGGAAGCATGCCAAAGGATAAGGAGCAAATCGTTGAATTAGCAAATCTCGTAGGCGCGCGGGCGGATTCCAAAGTCCTGAACCCAGCCCGTATCTATGAAGTCCCACAGGAAAATCAGTGTCTCGGCCCTACTGAGTTGGCAACGTTGGAAAAATCTTTCCGTTCATGGGCAGAAGATTCGCCGCGAGCGGACGTGCGCGCATCCAGAAGACGTATTTTGGTGATATTTCTTATTATTCGCTACACTGGAGCCCGCCTTAACGAAGTGTTGACCCTAGATCTCAGTAAACACCTCGATGTAACCAATGGTGTGGTCCGCTACCGGGATATCGAGGCCGTGGAAAACGCCTCCCAGCGGGAGGTACAGATTTCATCGGAATTGATGTCCGAAATTCAAGAGACGATGAATGATCTTGCTGTTGCAAGAGAGACAGGTTGGTTGTTGCAGGTAGATCCAGGGCACGTCAGGCGTAAGTTCTATGAGAGGGCGATGGCTTGTGGTTTTCCACAGGATCTCGGTTCGCCCAATGCCATTCGAAGAGCCAGGGCAATAGAGTTAATGCAGAGTAACGTTCCACTGCCTGTAGTACAAAGGATTCTAGGCCAGTCCACCCCGAACCTTACAGCATCGTTGGTAGCGTTTTCCGAGGAAGACATCCGTCAGGTGGAACGACATTTTGTCCAAAAGGAAAGCAAAAGAAAAACAAGCGCCCGTAATGCGTTCTTCGGAAAAATCGGCGCTATCAGGACAGGTGACATCCAGTCTCAGGTCGAACTTGTAACTCTTGCGGGCGACATCGTGACCACCGTGATTACCAATAACAGCCTTCAAAGACTGGGGCTCAAAGTGGGCTCATTCATTGCTGCTGAAGTAAAGGCTCCGTGGGTAATATTGCAGAAAGCGGACGAAAGGCCCGTGTGCACTGCAGAAAACATGTTTCACGGTGAAGTTACTCAAATACTTCGCGGAAAGCTCACGACCGAATTTACTGTTCGTATCCAAGACGGAACCGACTTGTGTTCCCTTGTCACCGAGGAAAGTAGGCGCAAGCTAGGTATCAAAGAAAAAGATAAGGTCTGGGTTGTGTTTAACAGCTTTGCCGTGATTTTACGTGTGGATTAGTTCGGAACATTGAAGAAGTACGCGGCCTAGACCCCTAGCTTCTCTATGGATCAATTTCCTTTGGGCCGTTCTTGTGGTTGGACCGTAATGTTCCGTCCTCCATTTCCAGGATCCGGTCGAAAACATCCAGAGCACGATGATCGTGCGTGGCGACCAGGACCGTCGTTCCTTGCTCGTGGGCCAGGGTACGAAAGAGTTCCATCACTTGACGGCCCCGTGCACTGTCCAACGCTGCTGTCGGCTCATCTGCGAGTACCAGGCGCGGTTTATTTGCCAGAGCGCGAGCCACGGCGACCCGTTGCTGTTCTCCTCCGGAGAGCATGTGGGGCAAATTGTTTGCCCGGTTTCCAACACCCAGATACTCCAACAATTCCATGGCCCGAAGGCGAGCCGGTCGTCCCGAAACGTCATTGATCTCCAAGGCGAGCTGCACATTTTCCAGCCCAGTGAGGAATGGGATCAAATTCGCTTTCTGTAAAACATACCCGATAAATCGGCGACGGTATGATCGTAAGTTCACCTTTGCCTCAGGACCGTCCATAACAAGATCATTTCCGATGGTGATCTTTCCTGACGTAAGGGTATTTATGAGACCGATGATCGTGAGCAATGTGGATTTTCCTGCGCCACTAGGACCCAACAGCGCAACCACTTCTCCCTCAGACAGGCTGAACGATACGTCCCGCATCGCCACCACTTCTACGTGGCCGCTGCCATATACCCTGGTGAGACCCTCCGCCTCAATAGCCCGGGATGGTTGAGTCATGACACCACCTCGTTCGGTTCAACTCGCATGGCTTTCCATATCCCTAGAACAGCAGACAATACAGAGATTCCCAGCACTATGACCGCGAGGGACAGCAAGTCGTCATGAGTAACGACGACCCGCCTCGGAAACATAGGGAAAACCCATTTTCCTACATAGAAAGCGAAAACGTATCCCAGCAGCCCCAACATAAGGGCCTGCTGAAGAATGAGGCCCAGTATTACCGAATTCCGGGCGCCGATAAGTTTCAGCATCGCTATGTCATGAACTTTTTCCAGGGTAAGCGTGTAGAGAATAAGCGCCATAATGATTGCTGAAATGATTATAAGAAGGGCCCGAAAAAGGCCGAGCTGGCGGCGGGCCCGATCAACGACTCCTTTGAGCAGCAATTCTTCTTGCTGTTGCCTGGTAAACACCGAGATGTCCGTCCAACCCGAAAGTGTCCTTATGACAGACGCTGGATCAGTCCCGGCCTGCAACTGAACAAGGACTGCGCTCACGGGGGGTGACGCAATTGCGGGAAGACTGGCCGATGGGAGTTCAGCTCTTTCCAAGAGGCTTGGTTGAGTCTTACCAAAGTCGATCCGAGCGACCCGCGAACGCCTGGCATTGCGCTCCAGTCGAATCGCCTCGCCTGGAATGTCAAATTGGATCGCAAGGGAATCCAGCAGGGTAAAAAAGGCCATACCATCCCCGCCGGTGCTGTTCATACCGCTCGTAATGCCCACCACCGTGTACACGTCCTTTCCCAAGGGTACCTTATCGCCGAGCCGCGGTCCCAGTATCTTATCCGCGACCATTTCAAGATGAGCCGCTCCGAGTGCACGTCCGGATACCAGCGGAAGCCATTCACCTTTGTCTTCCGGCCATGAGAGTCCTTGGACCTGCATCCTCAGCGGCTTCTTACGATATTCCCGCTGAACGACATACGTAACGAATGCCCGGGCGCTCTTGACTCCCGGAACTGCCCGCAATCTATCTTCCAGGTTCCTGGGGATACGTGAGATCTCGGCAAATGGGCCTCTGGTAGCATATTGGACAACCCAGAGGTTGGCTCCGATCCTATCAACCATGAGCGTCGCGTCCTCTATCAAACCTTGATAAATTCCTCCCATTCCCATGACCAGCATAAGGAGCATACCAATGCCCAAAGCTGTCAGTGAAAATCGGGAAAGGTTGTGACGAATATCCCTAATCGCAAGGTTCATTTGCCGGCCACCTTCTGTCCGTCGGCCAATTGAGAAGGATCAGGCCCGGTAATAACGTTTTCGTCTTTTGAAACGCCTTTGGTTATCTCGACCTTCGCGGGTCCTCGCAGTCCCAGGGAAACCTCTCTCCAGTGCGCTCGACCGCTGTCGGCAACGTATACACCTGGTTTGCCTTTCCTCCACACGATTGCCTGTAAGGGAACATTTGTGACACCAGACTTCCTGCCGCTCTCTATGTAGACTTCCGCACGTTGGCCCACGCCCCAATTCCCGGGAAGGCTGTCGACTCCAACATCTACTCGAAACTCACGAGTCTCGCGGTCCACTTCCTGTCCTAAACGAGTTACCTTGCCGCGATATTCTTTTTGCGGCTGGGACCGAAAGACCATCCTTGCCGGTTGCCCTGGAGCAAGCCCGTCCATAGCAGACTCATCCACCCATGCGGAGATCCACATTTCCTTAATGGAAACCAAGCGAAAAATAGAGGCCCCTGGAACCACAATGTCCCCAAGCTCGCGATCTCGCCTAACTACCAAGGCGTCAAAAGGAGCGCTGATGTGCGTGTACGCCAAACGGGCTTGTTGAAAATGGAGTCTCTCTTCTGCAGCGACTTGCTGGCGACGCGCCTCGGCGATGGCAGCCGATGCCCGGGCCAGCTCTGCCTCCGCCACGGCCAGATTTTGGCCGGTCTTGTCCATCTGCTCCTGGGAAATGCTTTTGGAGCCCAATAACCCCGAGTAGCGGTTATAGTCCAGACGGGCTTGCTCAAGCAACGCCTTGGCCCTTGCTTCATCAGCGATGGTGCGTTCCACCGTAGCCCCCGCAGCGTCCAGTACGGCTTCCTGCGTGGTCACTTCCCGACGTAAATCGGAGTCATCAAGTCTCGCCAAAAGCTGCCCACTTTTAACCCAATCATTCTGATCCACGAGGAGTTCGACAATTAAGCCCTGGATCTGTGCGCTCACTGTGGCCTGGTAGTGCGCCTCGAGCGTTCCTGTACCCATTACCTCGGCTACAACTTCTCCGGTAGTCACCGGTTCGGTGGAGACAGGTATTGGACCGAACTTTACCTTGTACACGATCAAACCGAGCGCCACTGCAATGAGCGCCCATTTCCATCCTTTGCGCATCAAGTTGGCTAATACCGCATTCATGGATTTGCTTCCCTTTTGAAAATGGACGAGGGTCCCCACTCGCCAAATGCAAACGCCTACGCTCTCATAGGACTTGTCTGGTCACTGAGCGCGTTGTATTCAGCTTTGGAATTCCTCGCGGGTTTCGTTGTTTAGGCTGGCCGTTCTTTTTCCTGTGAAGATCACGTAGATACATGGCATAAGAAACAGTGCGACGGGGATCAACACAATCAGGCCTCCGATAGCCCCTACCGCCATGGGCTGAAGCATATCCCCGCCCTCTTCAATATTGAGAGCGAGTGGAATGAGGCCCATTATGATAGGGACAGTCGTCATGAGCCGGGGGCGCAACCTGATCTTGGCGGCAGCGATAACCGCATTAAGCGGGGAAAGTTTGTCTCGGACGCGTAACTCTTCGGCAAAGGTCATCAGTAACACTCCTTCCGTGACCGTCGCGGCAACCACTACCAATGCGCCAATCAGCACTGTGGCTCCCAACGGAAGGCCTGTGATCAAAAACGCCAACACAAAGCCGGCCATGCAAAACGGGACGCATCCCAGAATGAGGACCGGAAGCTTAAGGCTATTGAATTGCACTGCCAGGACAACAAACGAAAAAAACAGGGCGAACCCCAGGATGCCGAATGTCACGCCCCTCATTTCTGACATCGTTTGGGCTTGCCCACCATAACGGGCCTCGTAACCGACCGGGAGATCCACTTTTTGAATTTCTGTCTGTAGCTCCGAAAGGGCCTGTCCTACGCTCACTCCAGCCGCGTCCCCGCGCACTATGACTTGTTTGACTTGGTCTTCTCGAGCAATCTCGACAGGTCCGACTCCCTGGTTAACCTTGGCCACGTCCTGTACCCTTAAATAGCCCCCCTGAGCGCATTCCAGGGTCAGCCTTTCAACGTCCTGCTTACAAGTGACGTCTTTTTCAGGGATGATTACTCGGATGTTATAGTATCTGTCCCCGTCTCTATATCGAGTGGCAACCGCGCCGGTGAGGAGCGACCGTAGTGTGGTAGCCACGTCGGCAATTGAAACGCCCAAGTCAGCCGCGAGCTGGCGATCCACCTTCACCTGATACTCGGGTTTGGTCATATCCAGCGACACATAAACGTTCGCGAAGTGCGCCAATCGGTTCATAGCGGCCGCTGTCAGTTGAGCCAGCTCGAACAGCTTGGGGATTTCTTCGCCCTTTATTTTGACTTCGATGTCTGCTTCACCCAGTCTTCTGATTCCCTTGACCTGAGGTACGATCACCATGGCCATGCCACCGGGGACAGGGATCTTGCTCACTAACGGCCGCAGCCGGTTCATATACGCTTTGGTGCTAAGTTTTCGCTTGTTCCTCGGGATAAGTTGTACGTTGATTTCCCCTTCGTTGGCGATGAGATAAGTATATATTCCCCACACTCTTCCTCCCACAAGGGTGAAATAAGATTCGATTTGAGGATCGTCCGCTATCAATGCCTCGATACGGCGCAGCGTTTCGTCTGTTTGCCATACCGAAGCCCCGGTGGGCAGACGAACTTTGACCATGACCCTCCCATCATCCATCTGCGGCAGAAACTCACTCCCAAGCTTCTGCATTCCAAGAACCGCCACGATCAACAAGATTACGGACAGCGCCACTACGGTCCATCGGCGCTGCAAGGCCCTTCCAAGAAAGGCCCCGTAAGCGTCCGTGAATCGCGTAAATACCCGTTGGAAGCGGGTATCTTCCGTTTCGATCTCTTTTCGATTCCCCAAGAGCACGGCCGTGAGCATGGGGGTGAGTGTGATCGCGGTCAGCAGGCTTATCAGGACCACGCCCGCAATAATTAAGATTAGCTCTCTAAATAATAGGCTGGTAAGCCCTGGGACCAGGAGAAAAGGCAGAAAAATCGCCATGAAAGAAAGAGTGGCGGCCACTACCGCCGGGCCAACCTCAGCAGTGGCGTATATTGCTGTTTGGTCGGTGGGCGCACCCGGATTTTTGTGTTTTAGACGAGTTATATTTTCGATGACGACAATAGAGTTGTCGAGCACCACACTAATGGCTACAACCAGCCCTCCCAAAGAAAAAATATTGATCGAGAACCCGGCGAGTTTCATGAAACCGAAATTGACCACCATTGTGACGGGCAACGCCACGAACATCACTACTACCTGACGCCAGCTTCCCAGGAAGATATAAATTATCAGGATGACAAGGACAGCACCCTCAATGGCCGCATTACGAACTCCGGCGATGGACGCCTCAACGTAGTCAGCCTGGTTCTCCACCATTCCCAGTTTTATTCCAGCCGGAATAGAAGGATTTAATTCCTGAATTCTTCGAGTTACGGCTTTAGCGACTTCAACGGTGTTGGCGTCCGCCTGCTTGAGCACGCTCAACTTGACACACGGTTTCCCGTCAAGTCTGGTTATGACCCGGACCTCTTCGTTGGCATCTTCAACCTTGGCTACGTCACGTAGATAGACCTGTCCTTCGTCTTTCCGGGCTACAATGACTGACCTGATATCATCGAGGGAATGATACTCACCCGTGGTCCTGGCTATGATTTCTCGAGGGCCAACTATGACGCGGCCGCCGAATTGCTCCACATTCTCATCTCGGAGTCTCTTAACGACGCCGGCGAGAGACAGTTGGTGCTTTTCCAGCGCGTTTCCATCAAGGTTTACTCGTATTTCCCTTTTGAGACCGCCGACGATGTCTGTCCCTGCCACGCCTGGCACAGCCATTAGCCGGTCCTGAAGCCAATCCTCTGTCCAGGTCCGCAGTTTGACGAGATCCAATTGGTCCGAGCTGATGGTGAGCTGAACTACCGGCAACTGGGAAGGGTCCGCCTTGATCATGAAAGGCGCTTCAATATCCTTGGGCAAGTTTTTGGAAGCCCTAGCCAACGCGGCCAGGCAATCTTGATATGCGACGTTCACATCCGCGCCGTATTTGAAATTCACCAGCGCCGTGTATAGCCCTTCTATAGATGAGGATTCCAGATAGTCCAACCCGTCGACTTGCGCCAACTGGCGTTCTATGGGGTCGGCCAGGTCCTTATCAATTTCTTCCGGAGTCGCGCCCGGCCATGAAATGTACAGTCGAATCAACGGATATGTGATATTGGGCACAAAATTGACAGGGAGTCGCCACAGCCCATATACCCCGAGGACCACAAGGGCCACAACTATTGCGCTAGTTGCTATGCGCCTTTTGACGGCTGATTCCGTGATCTTCATTTTGCAGCCTCTCCTTTTTGCGAGCTGCCCGCCGAATCGGATTTTGCCTTATCAGCCTGTGGTAGACGTATCTCGAGGCCGTCCTTGAGTTTCTCGTTACCTGCGACGACCAGAGCGTCTCCCACTTTGAGGCCCTCAACAACTTGAATCTGTTTCTTATTTTCCAGTCCGGTTTTAATCTTGCGCTGAACCGCTTTGCCCTCTTGAATTACATAAGCGACGCGCAGTCCTTTTGGTGTCACTATGACAGCTTCTGAAGGAACCACCACCGTATCCGTCATTGTCTTCAGGTTCAAATTGAGCCGCGCGAACATGCCGGGCGCCAGTTTAACAGGATCCGGAATTTCCACTTCCACTATGCGTGTCCGCATCCGGCGATCGAGTTCCGGATATATGCGAGAGATTTTTCCATTAAAGGTCTTGCCATTATACGCATCCAAAGTGACTGTCACGTCCATACCGAGACGCAAGTCTTGACTCTGAGCTTCCGGGACCGCAGTACGAATCACCAGGGACCCCGGATCAAAGATTTCCACCATCACGGTCCTCGGGACGACATAATTCCCGTCCGCGACCATGACTTTGGATATCACGCCATCCCAGGGTGTCACTACTTCGTAATCATCCGAACTTTCCTGCATTTTTTCCAATTGGGCCACTGCTCGTTTGTGCTTCGCTCTTGCTAAATCCAGTTGGTCGCGTGGGATGGCCCCGCTGTCCACTAACTGTTCAATCCTTGCCAACTCATCCTTCTCGGTCTTCAGGTCTTGTTTTGCAGATTGCAACAAGGCCTCAGTGGCTTTTTTTCTGCCGATACTAAGAAGGTTCTGCCCCTCCTTGACGAGGTCGCCTTCTCTGACACAGCAATTGCTGACCGGTCCTTCCGCGGGAGAAGCCAGTCGAGCTATTCTTGTGGCCTCAACCGAGCCGGTCAGTTCGATAGTGCTTGAAATCTCGCCCAACTTGACCTTCTCGGTCACCACCAAAGGCTTAGGTCTCGTGCGCTGCTCTTTTGTTGACCGTGAAGCGGTTAATCTGGAAATCCCCCAAACACCCAATGAAAGAATGACGATCCCCAAAACAACTAGTGGCCAGCGTTTCATAAGTATTTCCTCTGCGCGCGGATGTTCGCCCGAACTCGTTTTATGATCCTAAAAATTAAATACAGTCGAGGAGAAGAAAACCCGCGAAGAATTTCCGCTTGGCAGATTTTTAATCAGCAGGACCTCGAAGCCTTATTCTAACGCGGTTAGACCCAAGAGGCAAGCGACCGTCCTGACTATCTTTTCTCGCCCGTCGCCAGACCTAATTGGGCGAGAGCTATGTCGTAATCCACAAGGGCCCTATAATTAGTGGTTTCCGCGTCGAGCATGGCTGACTGAGCGTCCAGAACGTCGGTGATCGATCCTTTGCCAAGATCGTACTTTTGACTCTCGATCCGGAAGCTTTCTTTCGATTGCTCAATAGCTTTCTGCGTCGCCCGGACCCTTCTTCTAGCGGAATCCACATTCAGGAGGGCTGTTTCTACATCCAAACGAATCTGAAGCCACAGCTTGCGCAAATTCGCTTGCGCTGAGGCCAGCTTTGATTCCTGTTCATGAATTTGCGCGGTGATCTTGCCTCCGTCGAAAATAGGATATTCAGCTACGACTCCTATATTTCCTACCGGCAATGAAGTGGAAACTCCGGGTGATTGGTAAAGCTTTTGAGCAGGAGGCGCGTTAGGGTTGGGAGCTTGTGGATTGGCGCCTATCTGCTTGTCTATGAATACCGCGCCATTATCAGTTACACCGGCTGCCACTCGGGTCCCGTATGTTCCTGCCAGGGACAATGACGGCCACCGGGTCGCTCGGGCCGCCGCCACCTTCCAGCCGAGCGCGTCAACAGAATCCTTCGCGGCCCTATAGTCCCCGCGTTCCGCGTAGGCCATTGCAAGCGCCCCGTTGAGGTCCGGCGCGCTCCTGTTCGTTTTCAGAGAACCGCGTATCTGTACAGGACCGCCTAGCCCATCGACCCCCATGAGAGTAGCCAACGCCCGGCGCTGGATTTCCAGAACAGTCTCTTCCCGAACCAGCTTCTGTTCCACATCCGAAATTCTGACCTCTGTGCGCAGCACGTCTACTTTAGCGCCCTTGCCGACTCTCATCATGTCCAGGGCTTTCTGTCGCCGTGTTTCAAGGGCCTTGATCGAGAACTGCAAGGATTCAATCACGGGGCGTTGTCCGAGAATCGTATAAAAAGCGCTTGAAACGTTGAAAATCAGTTCTTCCCAAGTTCGGGCCAAACGGTTGGTCGCGGCCAGAGCGGCAAAGTCCGCCGCGCTGATTTCGCTCCTGATACGACCCCATGTGAACAGGGGCATTCTCAGTATTATGTCTCCTGCAAACTGGCTTGTGCTGAACATACCGGGGTCATTATTCTTTCTCACCGGCACAATGCGTTGATTCTGCAAGTACGTGTTATAACGAGCCGATCCGCCTATGTTTGGCCACCTTTCGGACGCCTTGTTGTCTCTCTGCGCGAGCGCAACCTGAACGTCCCATCCTCCGGAAGCTAAGGAAGGATTGTTTGCCCGAGCGATTTGAATACAGTCCCCAAGTGTCAGTGGCGCCGGCTCCTTATCTGCAAGAGGTCGAGCAACTCCCGGAGAATCCCGAGGAGGCATGAAGGCAGGATTCATAGGCTGAGGATTGGGGCTCGTATGCAAGCCGAAACAGCCGGACAGACAAACAGAAATCAAGAACGCCGCAACGCAAACGCCTACAGTACGCACCTTACCTCCCAAAACCGGCAATGGCCGGCAACTAATTAAATAAAAACCAAATTCTTAGTTCAGCGCGTTTGGACAGCTGCTAAAATAGTCCTTAAATCAATACAATTGTGAAAAAGATTTCCCGCGCGGGCTCCGAGGGTATCACAGTGGAAGGCAGCTGTCACGAAGAATGGTAACTGAATCAGATCCTTGTTTTTATTCCTGAAATCTTTCCGAAAGATTGCTTATGCAGTATTCATTCACTATCTCGAGCCATCGATCCAGCTCAACTCCGCACGCGCAGTGGTCTTGACCGAGGCCGGGATGGCCGGATTCCTCGAAGATAATATGTGAATTTACCAGGCACACAGGCCAGCCGGGTAGATGATGTCTTACGCCTTGGAACTCGTTGACTCTGTAGACCATGAAGGCTGTGTCATCGCACGAAATACGATACCAAGCCCCTTCATACTCGACGGAAATCATGCTGCCGAGCAAACCGAGATCCGTGAAGACTTCTCGAATCTCACGAAACACTTGGCCCGGCGCAAGTTCCAAATCTGTGGGCGGTCTCATGGCGATCGCTCCGGATTTCCGAAAGTGAGAAACGTTACTTGTTACTAAAATTTGCTTCGTACCGGCTCCAAAATTGATCCATAGTAAAGGTATGGCACTGAGTGCCCTGGCATTGAACGCTGAAGCTTGAACTTACCGCGCCCATTTTGGCCGCGTCTAAAACGGTTTTGCCCATTATCATACCTTTAATAAGACCAGCCCTGAACGCGTCCCCAGCCCCAGTCGGATCGAGCACGCCAGAAGCTCGGGCAATAGGTACGGGGGTTTCCCCTTCGTGCGTACAAACGACTGATCCTCTTTCCCCCAAGGTTGTCACGATGGCCTGAGTCTTTTCCAGCAGATCGCTCTTAGCGAGCCCGGAAGACCTCATAATCATTTCCAACTCATAATCGTTGGATATGAAGAGCCTCGATCCATTGAGCATCTCGATTAGAAGCTCGCTCTTTATAACAGGGATCTGCTGGCCCGGATCGAAAATATACGGTATGGAGCGATCCTTATAGGCTTTCGAATAAGCCGTCATGTCATCCACATTGCCCGGGGCTATGATGGCCAGAGTATCGTGAGGTTTCAGACCGTCTATGGCATAGCTGCACGGATACTTCATGGCGCCGGGATTAAATCCGGTGATCTGATTGTCCGATTTATCGGTAGTAATATAGGCCCCGGCAGTGAATTCATTATCAATGCAACGAATTCCATCCAACGGCAGGCCGAGGCTGCTTAGCCAGTTCCCGTAGTTATCGAAATCCTTGCCGGCCGCTGCAAGGATGAGCGGTCGCTCTCCCAGGAGCGCAAGATTATAGGATATGTTCCCGGCTGTGCCGCCGAATTGCTCTTTTAATCCGTTCACCAAAAAACAGACATTTAGGATATGAATTTTGTCCGGAAGAATGTGGTCGGAAAACTTTTCCGGGAAATCCATTATTCGATCATAGGCCAACGACCCGGAAACCAGGATTTTCATAACGCAGCCCTCTTATTTTTCGGAAAATTGTCAAGATTCACAATTAAATACGATAAGAAAAGGTCGGGTAATAGTCAAGAGAGACGTGAGAGCGATTCCCACTCAATTGTTATTTGACCAGGACTTCAAAGCCAGCCAATTAGTGTCGTCCTCTGAGACGCAAAATGGACTATACCTCGAACTTGGCAAATGATACATATTTGGTGGACACATCGGGGGCTGAGTCGGTCATGCTACCTCGGATAAAACTGATGGACCTACTTCTGAGCCTTGTCAGGCCGGTCAAAAAGCTAGTGAACTTGGGGGGCCGGCCACTAACAATACTGATTTACAGAGGTGGACCAAAATGGAAGCTGTTGCTGACTTCACTGCGTGGGGCAGGATCAAAGCATGGATTTGGCTTGCTAGACCACCATTCCTTACCGTCGGAGTGTTTCCTTACACTCTCGGATCCATAATTGCCTGGCACAGCCAAGGATACTTTGACTGGGCCCTCTGGGGCTCTGGGGTCTTGGCAGTGGTCCTGGTTATGCTGAGCACGTACTGGGCAGGAGAGTGCTTTGACTACGAGGAAGACACGATTTCCCAGAATCTCTGGCGTAGTAAGTTTGCAGGAGGGACCGGCGTAGTTCAAACAGGAGCCATATCGCGCCGAGCTTCTTTCATCGGCAGCATAATTGCGCTGATATTAGCTGCGTGCACAGGACTAATCATTTGGCTTGGTTTAGGCGCCGGACCTTACACAATCCCTCTGGGGATAATCGGTATTATAGGGGGCTTCCTTTACTCCACGCCGCCGGTGCGTTGGGTTTCCACGGGATGGGGAGAATTGTGGATCGGAGTCTGCTACGGTTTTCTGCCTGTAGCAGTGGGGTACTATTTACCGACGGGCCGTTTCGATGCTTTGACTTTCATTGTGGCGGTCCCGATTTCCGCGACGATATTCAACGTCATCCTGGGAAATGAATACCCTGATCGGGAAAGCGACAAGTCTACCGGGAAACGTAACCTGCTGCAGAGATTCGGCACGGAGCAAGGATCGAAGATGTATTTGATCGCCTCCGCCGTGGGTTGGGCGGGCGCGGCTCTTTCGTTGGCGGCAGGCGTTCCGCCAATATTTGCGGCCTACTACGTGCTGCCTCTTTTGGCTTCACTTTACGCTTCCCATGGATTTTTGAAAGGAAAATGGAAGGACCGTGGCCAATTGGAAGTGCTGTGCGGTTTGGGCATTTTCGCTAATCTGGGGACCACTGTGGCGTACATATTAGCATTTCTGTGGACCCGGGGCTAAACTGATAAAGTTGATCACAATTTCAAGAAATAAATCCGTCTTATTAGGAATATATGTAGCATTTCTCAAACGTTTTGTACACGTAACTAATGGGATCGGAGGGTAATATAGAATGGTAGGATAGGCTTCCAGCCTGTCTATTAGGAAATGACGGGCAAGATGCCCGTCCTACCAAATCCTCTTTCTTTTCGCGATTACTTTTTAGAACCACTATAGGTAGATGAAATGTTCCGGGAAGTTACTCGCAAGGTGAAGCCTTTTGTCTCGCCGCCGACGCTTCTGCTAAGGCAAGCAGCAAGTGTTTTGGCTTTCGGCGCCCTGGCAAGCTGGAAGTTTTTGCCGCACTGGGTTGTCAGACATGGTTTCAAATCTATTCCTGTGTCAGCGGGGTCAATCGGAATGGGATGCATCGGATTTCCAGCGCACCCCGCCTGGGAAGTGACATCGGCATGTAACCTTTCTTGCATACACTGCCACGCCTCGGGGGGAAAACCCTCGCCGGACCAAATGAATACGGAGGAAGCCCGGCGATTCATCGAAGATTTGGCTCAAGTCGATGAATTTCGTATGCTGGTCTACACTGGGGGCGAACCTACGGTCAGACCTGACCTAATGGACCTGCTAGCTCATTCCAAAGCCGTGGGATTCCAAAATGTCATCGCAACAAACGCCACTCTGATCGACGATAATATGGCCCGGGAATTGAGAAGAAACGGGGTAGTCGGAGCTGCGGTGAGCCTTGATGCCCCGACTGCGCAGACTCACAATTTTGTCAGGAACAGCCCTATGGCTTATGAACTGGCCATGCGTGGTATCAGGGCTGTCACGAAGGTCGGGATGCTTCTGCAAATAAATGTCACTGCAATGGACTACAACTTGGCCTTCCTGAGTGAAATGATCGATTTGGCCGATGATTACAGGACCAGTATCATGCTCATGTATCAGTTGGTGCCGGTAGGTAGAGGCGAGAGGATTGAAGGAGCATGTCTGGATCTGGAACAGAATGAACGGCTTCTAAGGTTCCTCAGCGTCAAACAGCGCACGGCCCGTGTCATCGTTGAGCCTGTGGCCGGTCCTCAATATTGGCCCTACTTGTTGGAGAGCAAAGGGATTACCCGAGGCATTCCGTTGCGATTGGCCGAAACAGTATTCCACGGATGCGCAGCGGGGCGGGGGTTTGTATACATAAAGCCCAATGGCGAGGTATGGCCCTGCCCATTCGTTCCCGTGGATTGCGGAAACGTGCGCAAACAGGCGTTCTCAGAAATATGGAGAACCAGTCCTGTCTTTCGTGACTTGCGCCATCGCGAAACAAGGCTAAAAGGCAAATGCGGGGACTGTCGGTACAGCGGCATTTGCGGAGGGTGTCGCGGTCGGGCCATGGCAGTTTCTGAAGGGGACTACATGGCTGAGGACCCCTCCTGTTTTATACCCGTGAGATCCAGGGATGGGGAAAGTCCGGAGACCCAAAGCTCCTGAGGTTGGTTGATCCGTGCCGCGCCGCAACACGAGGCATCTTTCTCTGAGAAATCACAAGCCAGAGTGGATTACATGCTCGACAAATACGGGGAACACAGACAACTAGAAGGGCGGAAATAGTCCCTAGCAAGGGAAAACCACTCGCCGTCCATAAGGGGGAGTTAACAATGCGCAAGAGGGAGATAGCCATACTCGTAACATCGCTGATTGATCTGTTGACGATCTTCTGTTCTGTGGCCCTTGCGGGACAAGGCGGAGCATTGATAAACGCAGCTAAAGAAGGAGACCTGAAACAAGTTCAAGAGCTGGTGGACAAGGGAGCCGACGTGGATGCTAAGAACGACTATGGCAAGACAGCTCTGATGGAGGCTGCCGACAAAGGTCACCTCGAAGTGGTGAAGTTGCTTCTGAACAAGGGTGCGGATGTCAATGCCAGGCAAAAAGAAGGAGGGACAGCGCTCACGTGGGCTGCCTTATCCGGTCGTGTGGAGGTGGTGAAACTACTGCTGGAAAAGGGCGCTGAATTTGATGTTAGGGGACAGAATATTCTGACGGCTCTGTTTTTATCCGCAGCTCGTGGTCCATTGGAAATGGTAAAACTGCTTCAGGAGAAAGGCGTTGATATTAACGCAGGGCACGGGAGAGCCCTAATAAATGCTGTCGACGGCGGCAATGTGCAAGTAGTAAAACTACTCCTGAACGGTGGCGCTGATGTCAATACAAAGGACGACTCGAAGACTACTGTCCTTATGAATGCTGTAGGAAAAGGGCGATTGGAAATCACAAATTTGCTTCTCGACAAAGGCGCTGATGTCAATGCAAGCGATAACTCGCACACCACTTCGCTAATCTATGCTGTCGGCGGTCACTTCGAACTCCTAAATATGCTTCGCTACAAAGGTGCTGATAACCCTAATATTACAGCGTTTATGAATATCGTCGGGAAAGGGGCTTTGCCCAAGGACACAATTGGGAAGGATCGTTTGACAATCGTGAGTCTCCTCCTGGACAAGGGCGCTGATGTCAATGTGAGGGATAAGTGGGGACGGACGGCGCTGAAATTTGCACAAGAGAGGGGCTACGCCCAAATCGCAGAACTCCTCAAAGCCCACGGAGCGAAGGAATAAGGTCTCAAGAGAGCCAGAGTAGGTTTACTGTGCCGCGCACGGACTGTTGTCGAGCGGCAATGGCTGATCGGCGCCACTCTTATTCAGTCTTGCCTCAAAGATCAATCGTTCCACCAGTGCGAGCCACAGAACAAATGCAAGACATAATGCAGGATTTCCGATCCTATCCTTGCAACTCAAGACCGGCTCCAAGTTTTCTGATGGCAGTGAACTTCGTATGATTGTCTGCCACAAAATGCCCCAATAGATTGGAAATTTGTGCTCTCATTCGACCGGGATTTCGCGCTATTCTGCCCCGTTTGGGCGGTTCACTAAGTATATGCCGGCAGCCACCAACCCTAGACCCATCCACAGCGACAACGTCAAAGATTCCCCAAGAAGCAGGCCGCTAAGAATGACGCCGAACACCGGTGTGAGAAATATGAAGGAGACTAGCCGGCTCGCCTGGTAACGGTGCAACAGTCGAAACCACACCAGGTACCCTATAAACGCCACGACGACGCATTGATACACCAAAGCCGCGAGCGCCGCCGGTTGGGGCGAAACTTCCATGCCCCATTCGAATCCCACGGCCCCACACGCCAGCAAGGGAATGGAAAAGAAGTGGTGAGCAAATAGTGTCTGAAAGTGGGTTATGGAAGTGTTTTCTACGAACTTCTTTATATATATGTTGTTTACAGCCCAGAGCAGCCCTGTGGTCAGCATCATGGCGTCGCCAATCCAGTGCAGCTCTCCCAAGGTTGGCGATCGTGAATCGAACACTATAACCAGCCCGACGAAAGACATGAGCAATCCGACAGCCTTCGCTAAGTGAAGTCTATCACCAGGTAAGGTGAAATGGGCCAGGACGGCTGTTGCAAGCGGCTGACAAAAAACAAGAATTATGCCCCGAGAGGCGTCGGTAAAAGAGAGACCCCAGTAGAGAAGGAGAAACTGGGCCCCGAATAGGAGCCCGAGAGCCACACCGTGTTTTATCAGCCCTGCCGGAAGCCTGACCTGTATGTTCTGCGCTCGCGCCCAGAGCCAAAGGAGGCAGCTCGCGACCACTGACCTTATGGTCACGGCCAAGATCGGAGGGATACTCAGATTGCTAAATTTGATGCTGACAACATTTCCACCCACGATTAAACAGAACACCACAAGGAGCAGCGATTCCGTAACAGGTATGTGTTGAGACGTCCGGTTTACAGGAGTTGCCAAGAGTCTTGACCTAATGTTGAATTATGCGACCGACTTGCCATTTCTGAGGTCGTGAGCCGCTGGTCGGTCGCCGGTTCCTTACTCGATTCCAGGAAGCCGAGGGAGTGGTCACTTCTTTGATATGAGATTTTCTAAGTTCTCCATCTCGTGGCTGATGATATCATATTCGCCTTCGACTTGCGGGTATGTCTCCTTGGTCACGAAGCTACAGACCCGCTCAAATAGGTTGTGTTCTTGATTATATTGGTAAATCGTAATTTCATATTTGTGCGGGTCAGTGGCCTGTCAAGCTCTGGTCCGTAGGCGCGCCACCCTCAATGACTTTACTGATGTGAGCTAGCAACTTCTTTGTGTCCAGAGGCTTTTTCAGAATCGCGTCCACGCCGTATTCAATCAGCTTTTCTTGTTCCTCTGCCTTAACATCCCAGCCCGTCAATAGGATAAACGGAGTCTTGGGGGCGCCTCGTTGCTCGCACATCTCGCGGAGCGCCTTCCCCACCTCGTAACCATTCATACCCCGCATGCCTAGGTCACAGATTACCAAGTCAATCCTGTTATTTTTGAAGATTTCCATACCCTCTTCACCGGACATGGCGGAGAAGACCGTCTGCTGGTGTTTCTTCAATATCTCCTTAAGATGCATAACAATAAGCGCAATGTCGTCGATCACAAGTATGTTTAATTTGGCTCGTAATATCTGTGCGCCTGAAGGCGCCGGCGCTTGTTGGGGCTCTTTGGCCAAAGGAAGCGCCACAGTAAAGGTGGCGCCTTTTTCCTCTTCGCTCTCTACAGAGATGGTCCCCCCATGACGACTGATGATCCCGTGGCTCACAGCAAGCCCCATTCCGGTTCCGGTAGACACTCCCTTGGTGCTCCAGAAAGGCTCAAACACATTCTTGAGGTGCTCTCTCTTTATTCCCACGCCGGTATCCCTTACCTGAAGTATGACTTGATCCTCTTGGATGAATGTCTTGATTCGGATCTCGCCCCCTGTTGATAAAGCCTCGGCGGCATTCTTCACGAGATTAACCAGCGCCTCCGTGATCTCGCTTTCTTTTGCGTTTACAAAACATCGGTCCATGAGTTCCAGATTCAGGGCTGTCTTTATGCCCTCCTTGTCCGGACCCGTCTTCCACAAGGGCTTTGTCATTTCCACGGTCTGCTTCACAGTTTCAGACAGGTCAAACACCTCGCCTTCAGCCGGTTGGATCTTACCACCGACCTGGGCAAAGCTCTGGAGTCGCCTAACAATTGCGGCGCCCGATCTCGAAGCCTCAAGGACTTGTTCGAGCGTCTTCTTTGGTTCGGAGAGGTTTCCCGTTTCCAGATCAGCTAAGGCGAGGTCAATCCCGCCCATGACCATCTGTAGCAGGTTGTTGAAGTTGTGGGCTACGCCGCCGGCAAGGTCGCCAATGGCCTTCAGACGCTCAGTTCGGATCGCGAGTTCCTCGGTCCGCTGCCTTTCCGTGATGTCTTCACAGGTCACCATGTCTTCGCCCGAAGACAGACTCAACAGAATGAAACTAACTATTTTTTCGGTTTCATCCTTGCACTTTACTGTAAAGATCCTAGGTCGCGCTTGGCCCGCCTTGGCTCCCCTTGCGTCATCAATCCAAGTCGAAATCACATTGTGTCGGTATTCCGGGTCAGGATATGCCCTTCTGAACCATTCTCTGCTATTGGGTATATCTTCGAGAGAGTACCCGAACAGTTCTCTAAATTTCGGATTGATGTACGCAAAGGTTCGGTTTTCATTGATTAACGCTAAGCCAAATGGGGCCCCCTCTGCGAACGCCCGGAACCTCTGCTCGCTTTCACGAAGCGCCTCTTCCGCCTGCTTGAGCTCGGTGATTTCGATTCCAAAGACCAATGCTGCCGGTCTGCCATCCCACTCGATACGAACAGCGCCCACATGCCCCCATCGCACCTTTCCCCATCTGTCTATAACCCTAAAGACGCGGGTCTTTCTCGCCCCTTCGCCCACCATCGCCTCTTGATAAAGCTCGGCCGCAGTGTGTCTATCATCCGGATGGACAAACTCCAGAAAGGGCCTGCTCGTTACTTCCTCCTCAGAATACCCTGACAGCTCCAGGCCTCTAGGATTGGAAAACACAAACATTCCGTCCTGGGCCACAAGGATCAACTCGTAGGCATTCTCGATGAGAAGACGGTACCTCGCTTCCGATTCACTTAACAGCTCTTCGGCTAGCTTGCGGTCGGTGATGTCCCTTGTAATGCCTAAGAGTCCTGTGGGAATTCCGTTGACGTCGCGGAGGAATTTAATCCTGGCTTCTGTTTCAATAATTGAACCGTCCTTGCAGACTTCCTGCAATTCCACCAGCCGTGTGCGGTCGGGATTGACCCCGGGCTCACGGTCGCTTTCAATCTCGGCGCCAAGCATAGTCACAGCCCTAGCGTAAGAATCAGGAGTCAACGTCTTGTCCAGCGGGAGATCAATAGCCTCTGCCGCACTATACCCGCGAATTTTTTGCACGGATGGACTGACATAGGTGAGTTTCAGGGTCGCAAGATCCAAGGTCCACACGATATCCGTGGCGTTATCGGCCAGCAGCCTGTATTTCTCCTCGGATTTCCTCAGCTCCTCCTCGACCTGCCGTCGTTCAACAATCTTTTGCTCAAGCGTGCGGTTCAGGGCTTTCAATTGATCCGTTCTTGCGTCAACTCGTACTTCGAGATCATCGCGCGCTGTCTGCAGTTGCTCTTGGAGTCGGTCACGTTCAACGATTTCCTGCTCGAGGTGCTCGATCAGCTCCTCTTTATCATATCTGAGCATCAATGAATCGGCATATACTGAGTGCATCCGTCTTCCCGTCAGCAGAAGAACACCAGTAAATAGAAGTGTCACGCCCCCAATGGTCACATGAAATTGGTCTAATTCGTATATGAATCGGCCTGAAACAGGGAGCAACGCCAGCAAGAGATTCGGAATATAATCTTTCGTCGGCGAGTACACGACGACACTTGCGGCCCCGATTCCCGCAACGAAAATCAAGAACAGGAACTGATGCAGAATCGAATTGTGGGGAAACAGCCATACGCCTGCCACCCCCCACATCAGTCCTCCCAGACTGACTGCCAAGGTGTGCCATTTACCCCACCTTGCTACAGCGTCTTCATCCCGTTCTTGCTTGTGGAATAGTTGTATGAGGCAATGCCTGCCCAAGAACAGCGCTGCGTACGCCAACACCCAGACAACTATGCGGCCATCGGGAACGACTTTCCAGAGAGCGCCACCCAGTATCACAGCGCATAGGAAGGCCCCCAGTGAGCCGATGCCGGACTGCGCATAGAGTAGTCTGATCTGGGCAGCTTCCAGCTTGCTCCGCTTCTGAGCTGAGAGGGACTGTGAGGCTTGCGGTTCCGCGATCTCGTTAGTCTCCATGTTGGCTCCACACAAAACCGATTCTGACGCCACCCTCGGATTTTAATGTCACGTCCGGGAAATAAGGTTACATTTTCGACCTTTTAAGGAACCGATAATAATAGGGAAGAGATCAAAGACCACGAGCGTCAAAGGGATAACGGTAGATATCGGTCACAATCCTGTCCGTCAAATATCGCCGAATCAGGGATTGCAATAATGGAATTAAATGCTGGAATGAATTTATCCGATTTCCAGGACAACGTCTACAAATTCTCAAGGAAATTTAATTCTGAACCTGAGCGCCTCACTTACATCCATAGAGCGGTTTGACACAAGCGGGATTAGACAGCTTGTTTAACCTATGTTGACAATTTCCAGTTTTCAAAAACCTGCTCGGTCTCTCGTTTCAATCGTTCGACAATTATCGCCGCGGGTTTAAGGTCCTTCACCAAGCCCACACTTTGACCGGCATAGAGAGCCAACCCTTCCACGTCTCCTTGCATGTTTCCAAGCGGCATGCTGCTGCTGTAACGTACGACCGGCTTTCCATCGGTTCGACGCGCGATGACTTCGCCTTCACTAGGGCGTTTGCCACTCGGCTGGCGCCCTGCTTTTTCCCACATGTCAAATGTGCTGTTTCGCAAAGTTCGATGAGGCGCATGCTCCCAACCGATGTCAAAAAGTTCGGAATACACAGTGTCGCCAACATCAGCGACAAGGAGTCTCTCCTTAAATAGGCGATGAGCCAGACTCTCTTGAGACGCTACGAATCGCGTACCCAGGCAAACGCCTGATGCGCCAAGAACAAGCGCCGCCGCTATGCCGCGGCCATCCGCTATACCCCCTGCCGCTATCACGGGAGTTGGAGCGACCGCATCCACCACAGCAGGCACGAGCGCCAACGTGCTGACAGCGCCGCGAACATGACCGCCTGCCTCCCAGCCTTGAGCGACAATCACATCTGCGCCTGCCGACACCGCTTCCCTTGCTTCGGACACACTGCCGACAGCATGCAATACAATAGCTCCTGCCTCATGCGATGCCTCGATGTAACTGTTTGGCGCTCCCCAAAAAAGAGAGACGATTTTCACTCCCTCATCCAGGCAGATATTCAACTTGTCATGAACGGCCGCATCCAAGACTAGATTGATGCCGAACGGTTGATTCGTCAGAGAGCGTGTCTGGTGTAACAATATGCGTATTTCAGAAGGCGTGCGCCACGTCAGTGACAGCATTCCCAAGCCGCCGCTGTTCGATACAGCGGATACGAGTTCAGGGCAGGTTGCGCTTCCAATCGGGGCTTGAATGATTGGTAGCTCGATTCCCAATAGGTCACAAAGCAATGTCCGAATCATTGCCGTTCTCCTTAAAGAGTCAGTCAGCTAGCAGACTAGAGCGCCGCCACCCAACAATAACCGGATTGATCCTCACAGGCGCAGAGTTTTGATTCATTGCCTACATAACACGCCATTTGAATGATTGCAAAAGGCACGCCGCAGGTATGGGGGAGGCAGCCGGCGCCACGTCTCTTCCTTTGGCCACGCGCGGCACATTAATCGAAACGCTCTGAGTAGCTGGTTGTCTTATGTTTGTATGAGTATCATAGCCGGGGCTCCTGGAGGTTGGCATGGACACCGATAAAAGGTCCAGAGACGAGATTACCGGAAAAATTGAAAAGTTGCGGAATCGAGTTGCCGAGTTGGAAGCGCAGCTATCAGAAAAGGCTGGAGCGGATGCTTCATTTCGGGAAATGAGTGGGCACGAGATTCTGCATTCTGACTCTTTCTATGAACTGGATCATGCGCCGAAGCCGCTCCGAGTTGGCTCTGAAACCACGGATTCGATTGAGGTGAAATCGCTTTTTACTCGGGATGTGACGACCTCGGGCAGTTTTGACGTAAGAGGAGGTATCTGGGCTACGACGTTCGGGAAGGTAGTCCAAGCTCTCCCGATCCCCGTCTTCTTGATCGACGAATCTCTCAAGGTTACCGTTGCAAATCAGGCCTGCGGTAGATTCACTCCTTATTACGAAAAGATTCAAGGGAAACCATTTGCGAGTCTTTTCGGGGGACCCTCTGCCGCCAAGGCAGCACAATCCTTGTTGGAACAAGTTTTCTCAGACAGGAAGGCCCGCATCGGTGAGGGAATGCTCAGGATCGACAACGCTATGCTCTGGGCCCGCATTACGTTTCGACCAATCAGAATAATGGACGAAAGGTATATCATTGTTCTTGTTGAAGATTTGACCCGAGAAAAGGTGCAGCTTCATGAGAACGAAGTGCTCAGACAGGAATTAGAACAACGGGTACAGCGGCGCACTGCGGAACTGAGTAAAACCAATGAAGACCTGACCAGAGAAGTGGCGGAGCGCAAGCGTGCGGAGGAAGAGAGAGAAAAGGTGATAAGTCAACTGCAACAGGCGCTCTCGCATGTCAAGAAATTAAGCGGCCTCTTGCCCATCTGCGCTTCCTGCAAGAAGATAAGAGATGACCGCGGCTACTGGCTTCAGGTCGAAGAGTATATACGAGATCGTTCTGAAGCAGAGTTTAGTCACGGCATTTGCCCGGAATGCGCGAAGAAGCTTTATCCTGAAATTTTTGCCAACCGATGAACCATTGTTATAGATTTACGGATTTATTGGCGCCCAGGTCGCCACTTTGGGGCGCTGGGTCGCCTGCGCAACGATCCGCCGAACTCTTGGGTTCATCGACATTACGCCTTTCATTCTTAATCTCTTAGACGCCCACTAACCCAAAAATTCTTCATACGATTATGAAGGGATATGATATTCATAATCACTGAACAGGGGAGTTGTTGGCTGGGAGAAACCACAGGAGGCGAACAATGCTGCCGGTCATTTTCGTATCTGCGTCCCTCATCGGTTTTGCCCTACACTTGGTATTGGGTAAAGAACCTCGCACAAGAAGTAGAATCGTCCAACTGCTCCTTCTGTACCTGCTTGTGATAAACATCGGTCTTGGCAGTCTGTTGGCTTGGTATGGACACACCTTTATGGCCGATGAGGTAGCCCGCAAAATCGGTTGGCAGCCTGGAAGCCCCTTTCAGTTTGAGGTGGCTCTCGCGGACCTGAGCTGGGGAGTTTGCGGTGTGCTTTGTATTTGGCTAAGACAAGGGTTTTGGACGGCAACGGGAATCGGAAGCTCGGTTTTCCTTCTGGGATGCGCTTTCGGTCACATCAGACAAATCATCCAAGAAGGCAACATGGCGGTCTATAATGCGGGACCCGTGCTGTGGATCGGTGATCTGGGCGTTCCCATTACCATCTTGATTTTGCTCGTGATGCGGTCCCGACTTCATAAAAGAGCCAGCTAATTTCGTAGACAACGGTCCTCCTCTTGACCCTGAGACGGTCTATCCCCCAAGGATTACCCTCTCGGACCCTTGAATACAAGCGGTTCGGCTCGGTTTATAAGCCGAAAGGAGCAGAAGATGGCAGCATTGAAATCCGCGGGGCTTGCCGGCATCCTCGCCCTGGCCTTGCTCGCCGGCTGGGGTGGGAACAATGGCGCCGTTTCCTGGGCGGAAGCGCCCGACAAGCAGGCGACGCAACCGCCGGCGCCCTTCTTTATCAGTTCGGAAAAAGCTCGGCAGATCGAGAAAGAGAATTCTCTTCCGCTTTCCAGGTTCTACGACACACCCGATCTTCCCAAGGGAAAACCAGGTGATTTGATCCGCACCGAGGAGTGTTCGGACTATCGGTTCCCGTCTGGGCTGGCACTCAAGCCCAGTGAGATTGGGATAAAGGTGGTGCGGTTTCTTTACCTCTCGGAGTCGGCGACTGGGCAGCAGGCGCCCGCGTCGGGTGTGATTGTCATTCCTTACGGGGAACCCCCTACGGATGGGTGGCCGGTTGTCGTCTGGGCTCATGGGACCAGTGGTGTCGGTCGTCCGTTTGCGCCGTCGCTCATGAAGGATCTGCATTACAACTGGGAGGGCCTTCTGGAATGGGCGATGCTCGGCTATGCCGTGGTCGGTCCCGATTACGCCGGATTAGGGACCAGCGTCCGCCATCAGTACCTGGCCGCTGGGGCCCAGGCTCAGGACGTAATCAACGCCGTGCCGGCCGCGCGGAAAGCGGTGAAGGAGCTTGGTGAAAGGTGGGTCGCTATCGGCCACTCGCAGGAAGGAGGCGCAGTCCTTGTCGTTGCTGAAAAGCAGAGCTTGATCAAAGACCCCAACTACCTTGGGGCGGTCTCGCTCGCGCCGGCCGGGGACCTGGTAAGTGTTGTTGAGCACCTCAACAACTCATCAACGCGGGGTTACATCGGGTTCGTGGCGTATGGAATCCAATCGGTCTTCCCGGATTTTAACTATGGCGACTTCCTGACGCCGGAAGCGGTCAAGCTCATGCCTGACGTGCCGGAAAGCGGCTGGTTGGTCACTCTCGCCACCTTCGCGGAGAAAATCCCGGCCGGTAAGGCGCTGAAGCCCGATTGGACCGAGAATCGACATTTCCGGAAGTTTCGCGAGCTCAGCGTGCTGGGTGAAAGACCCACTCACGGGCCGATCTTGTTGCTCCAGGGCGAGGCAGACGAACCCATCCCCTCTCACGCCACGGATGCTCTGTACGAGCGAATGAAACGACAGAAATCGCAGGTCGAGTATCGGAAGTACCCTGGCCTCGACCATATGCCCCTTATGTTTGGCTCCTTCCGCGACCAAGTCCGTTGGGTGCAGGACCGATTCGCCGCCAGGCCGGTGGCCAACAATGTTGTCGCCCCCCATGGCATTGCGCTTGCGGCGCCGATTTTTGGGAACCTGGGATCTCTGCACACGACGCAGTTGAACTTTTGGCGGCCTTATCGTTCCAATTTTGATGTCCTGTTCCAAACTGAGTGAGAACCGGAACGTGAGAGGAGAAGGCAAATGAAAGAATTGGGTGTGGGAATCATAGGAACTGGCTGGGTCTCTGATGAATACGTCCGCTCTTTTCAGATGAACCCTCATACAAGGGTAATGGCTATTTGCAGCCGGGACAAAGAGAAGGCGAAAGCCAAGGCGGTCCAGCACGGTCTGGTAAATTGCGCTCCTGTCACCACGCCGGAGGAAATGATGAAACTTCCCGGTCTTGATATCGTCTGCATCAACACCCCGAACTTTCTTCACGCCGAACAAACAATCATGGCCGCCGAGCACGGAAAGCACATTGTCGTTGAGAAGCCCATAGCCATAGACTGGCAGGATATGAAACTCATGAAAGACGCAGTTGACAAAGCAGGGGTCGTAACCATCGTAGGATTCGTCTTGCGATGGAATCCTCTCTTCATG
>Ga0172371_10001518_pt1 | contig 36943 bp, 35 predicted proteins | sample Lak12m_FD_114543 | JGI IMG/M metagenome (GOLD analysis project Ga0172371, IMG submission 114543) | Freshwater microbial communities from Kabuno Bay, South-Kivu, Congo - kab_022012_12m | ecosystem: Environmental > Aquatic > Freshwater > Lake | place: Democratic Republic of the Congo: South-Kivu... | reverse complement strand
CTGCAGGACGGCGAGGGCCACGTTGAGCGCCGTCCAGCCCGGAGCAGCGTGCCGGACGAGCCGCACCGCCTCCATCAGGTGCAGGGCATCGCGTAGCTTGGGTCTGCGCCACTGGTCGGTCACTCCGGTCCCTCCCGCCCGGATACTACAGGGATTGCGGGGACGACTGCGCGGCGGGCGCCGCGCGTGGCGGCGCGGCACGGGACCGGCGGGCGCGGTATCCTGTGCAGCACCGCCGCGGGCGGGGCGCCGGACGCCCGCGGCGCGGGAGGGAGGTGGCCGTGAAGGTCCTGTTCGTGGTCGGGGCGCGCCCCAACTTCATGAAGGTCGCGCCGCTCATCACCGCGGCGGAGCGCTGGAACGCAGCGCCGCGGCTCGGCATCACGTTCGACACCCTGCTGGTGCACACCGGTCAGCACTACGACGAGCGGCTGAGCGGGGTCATCCTGCGGCAGCTCGGGCTGCCGGTGCCCGACGAGTACCTGGGCGTGGGCTCCGGCTCGCACGCGGTGCAGACCGCGCATCTGCTCGAGACCCTGGAGCCGGTGCTGTTGCGCCACACCCCCGACGCCGTGGTCGTCCCCGGCGACGTCAACTCCACCTGCGCCGCCGCCCTGGTGGCGGCCAAGCTGCAGGTGCCGGTGGTGCATCTCGAGGCGGGCTTGCGGAGCTTCGACCGGGCCATGCCCGAGGAGGTCAACCGCATCGTCGCCGACCATCTTTCCGACCTGCTGCTCACGACCTGCGCCGACGGCGACGCCAACCTGTCGCACGAGGGGATCCCGGCGGAGAAGGTCGTCGACGTCGGCAACACCATGATCGACTCGCTGCTGCGCCTGCGCGGGGCGGCCGAGGCCACGGTCGCCGAGACCCGGCAGGCGCTGGCGCTCGGCGACGGCCCCCTGCTGTTGACCACCCTGCACCGGCCCAGCAACGTGGACGAGCCACAGCAGCTGCTGCGGCTCGTGGGCGTGCTGCGCGAGCTCGCGGAGCAGGCTGAGGTCGTCTTCCCCCTGCATCCGCGCACCAGGGCGCGGCTCGCGGCCGCCGGCGGGGCGGCCACGCACCCGCGCCTGCACCTCGTCGAGCCGCTCGGCTACCTCGAGTTCCTCGGTCTGATGACCGAGGCCGCCGCGGTGGTCACCGACTCGGGGGGCATACAGGAGGAGACCACCTTCCTCGGGGTGCCCTGCGTGACCGTGCGGACGACCACGGAGCGGCCGGTCACCGTCGCCCTCGGTACCAACGTGCTGGTCGATCCGTACGACGCGGACGCGGTCTTCTCGGCAGTGCGCGCGGCGCTTGCGGCCGGCGTCCGCTCGCCGGCCCCGGCGGTGCCGCTGTGGGACGGTGCCGCGGGCGAGCGCGCCGTCGAGGCGCTCGCCCGCTGGTGGGTGGCCGCGACCGGCCCGGCGTCCGGCACGGCCGGCTGAGATCCCCGGCGCCGGTCGGCCCGGTCGCGCCGCTCGGACGGCCGCCCCGCTCAGGCGGTCGTGCTCACCCGGGGTCGCGTGGCCCGCGCGCGTCCGTCTGCGGTCCGTGCGAGGTCCGCACCCTGTGACGCGGGCAGGCGCCAGAGCAGCACGCAGGCGAGCACGAAGGTCACGGCCAGCGCCGTGTTGCGCGCCACCAGCACGGCCACCGATTCCGGCTGCATGTCGAGCATGCGCCAGTACAGCGCCGGGAACTCGGTGCCGGTGAGGAGCAGGGCGAGGCCTCCCGCGAGCGCGATCCAGCGGTCGCGGGAGGCCACCAGCGCCCACGCCGGCAGGATCCAGATGAAGTACTGCGGCGAGAGCACCTTGCCGAACGTGACCAGGGCCAGAACGAGAGCCAGCACGGCGGCCGCCTGGTCCGGCGGCGAGAGGCGCAGCCGCTCGCGCCGCCGCCACAGCAGCAGGTACACACCGAGCACCGCGAGGAGCGTGAACGGGCCGGAGAGGTCGGTCGCGAGGTGGGCGCCGCGGGCGACGAGGATGTGCGAGCCGTGGCTGTGGCCCCAGGTGGCCTCGGAGAGCCCCAGGAGCTTCAGCAGCAGCATCGGCGTCCCCAGCACGCTCTCGATCTGCAGAGGGCGCTCCAGATGGTACTGGAAGACGTACCAGACGCCCTGCGGCGACGTGAACACGTAGGGCAGGAACGGCGCCACCGCCGCCGCCACGAAGGCGACGACGGGCCACAGCCAGCGCCTCGGCGCCCCGGCCAGCAGCAGGACCAGCGGCAGCATCGCGGCCGGCGTGAACTTGAGCGCGAAGCCGAGTCCGAGCACGAACCCCGCCGCCGTGTACCAGCCCGAGACGACGCACAGCAGGAAGGCGGCGATCAGCAGCGCCACCACCACGTCGTAGCGGTTGACGATGATCGCCCCGATGAGCGCGACGGACACCGGGAAGAGCACGGCGGTCACGTAGGCCCTGCCGCCGCGGGGCCACAGGCGGCAGGCCACGAACGTCGTCACGGCCGCCGTGAGCAGTGTGAACACACCCATGTCGACGGTGAACCAGTGCGTGAACGCCTCGGCGTCGCCCGGGTGCCCGGGCAGACGGAAGAGGGGCACGGCCAGCGGCGGGTACTCGATCGCGAACGACGGGGTGAACGGGCGCTCCCCGGCAGCGATGCGCCTCGCGTAGTCGAAGTACACGGCGATGTCCGAGACGTCGTGCAGGCGGTACCAGAGCCGCGGGAGCAGCACGACCAGCACGAGGGCGGTGAGCACCAGCGTCGCGAGGAGCGCGCCGGGCACGCTCACGCGGTGCGCCTGAGCGTCGCCGCCGGACGTGGTCAGGCGGCGCGGAAGCTCCACAGCTTGTTGAAGACGAAGTTGATGGGCATGACGCAGGCGATGGCGATGACCTGGCTGGGGATCGGAGCCACGTGCGCCAGGGAGTGGAGGGCCGAGAAGACGGCGAGGTTGGCGAGGTACGCCACGACGCTCACGACGAAGAACTTGGTGAGCTCGGCTCCCACCGCTGCGCTGGAGCGGAACGTCCAGCGGCGGTTCAGGTAGTAGTTGGTGAGCACGGAGACGACGAAACCGGCGGCGTTGGCGAGGTAGACGGCGGCAGTGGGCACGCCTTCGGTGTCCTTCTTGACGACGAAGCCGCGGACCGCCTCGGTGAAGTCCGCGGCGGAGTGGATGTGGCCGGCCGCGGCGGCCCAGACGAGCAGCACGGCGGTGAACACCACGAGGTTGACGAAGACGCCGCTGCCGCCCACGACGCAGAACTTGACGAACTGGATGAGGTTGCCCTTGAGTCTGGTGTCCACGCGTCCTCTGCGCCTCGGGCGCACGAGAAGGGCGCGGCGGCGCATCGCCGGCCGCGCCCCTTGCAGGCCGCCGCAATCTTACGCGACGGGCGGCGGCGCAGAAACCGGGCGGCCAGTGGCGGGCGCCTCGCGCGGCGGCGCGGCCGGCAGCCGCCAGAGCGCGTCCACGCCGGCCACTGCGGCCGCGGCCAGGGTGAGGTTGCGGGCCGCCACCACGGCCACCGGCCAGGGCTGCAGGTCGACGACGGCCCAGTAGTGGGCCGGGAACTCCACTTGGGTGAGGGCGATGGCGATGAGCGTGAGCACGCCGCAGAGGCGCTGACCACGCCCCTCGCCGACCACGACGAGCGCGACCAGGGGGAAGGTCCACACGAGGAACTGCGGCGAGAGCACCTTGTTGAAGACGGTGAAGGCGAGCACGCAGGTGAGGGCGGCGAGGGGGACGTACTGCGGTGCCGCTCTCAGCAGCGTGCGGCGGCGCCAGATGAGCACGTAGATGGCCGCCACGACGAGCACCCCCAGCCAGGGCGCGACGGCGGCGACGGTGGTGCTGCCGGGAGCCGACAGGGACTGCGAGCCGTAGGAGCTGCCGGTGCTCACCTTCGCGGACCCCAGGGCGCCGGCGATGAGATAGGCGGTGCCGGGCACGCTCTCCACCTGGAGCGGGCGCTGGGCGTGGAAGGTGACCACCGTGGAGAGCTGCGGGGCTCCGAGGAACGGCAGGAACGGGAGGGCGGCGAGCACGGCGAAGGACACGCTGGCCCACAGCACCCGGCGGCGCCCCTCGGCCACGATGAGCACCAGGGGCAGGAGCATGGCGGGAGTGAGCTTGAGCGCCACGCCGACGCCGAGGGCGCCGGCCGCGGCGGCGGGCCGCCTGTACGCCAGAAAGAGCATGCAGGCGGCCAGCGTGAAGGCCACGGCTGCGTCGTAGCGGTTGGCCGTGATGGCGCCGCCGGCGGCCACCGCGACGGCGAAGGCCACCGCCGCGAAGAACGGGCGCGTCAGGCCGGTCCACAGACGGGCCGCGGCCGCCGCCGTGATGCCGGCAGCGGCGACGCTCAGGGCGATCATCTCCACGCCGAACCAGAGCTCGTAGGCGGCCACGCTTGAGCTCGGCGGCAGCATGAGCAGCGGGATGGCGAGCGGCGGGTACTCGAAGGCGAAGTCGCGGTAGAAGCGCTGCCCCAGGCCGACGAGGTCCTTGTAGTGCAGGTACCACGACGTGTCCGAGAGGTCGTGGAACCCGTAGCCCAGGCGCAGGCGCGCGAAGACGACGATCATGAGGGCCCAGACGAGCGCCTGCAGGGCCACGCCGGCGGCCACGAGGAGCGCGGTCTCGCCGGCCGGCCGGCGGGTGCCTGCGGCCGCGCCGGCCGCCCCGCTCAGGCGCCCGCCCGCCACGCGTCGACCTCGTCCCACACGCGCCTGAAGTCGGGCAGCGGCCGCCACGGCAGGCCCTCGGCCGCGCAGCGCTCGGCAAGGTGGCCGCGCGCGAACGTGAGATCCGCCTCCCGCGCCGGGCACACGTCGCTGGCGCCGTCGCCGAACACGAGGACCGTCTCGCCGGGGCGTCGCAGGCGGCGGAGCAGGGCGCCCTTGCAGAGGCGGGGGCCGCAGCGCGGGCAGTCGCCCAGGGCCGGGTTGAAGGCGAGGTGGTACGGCGGGCCGCCGCCCGCGCCTTCGCCGACCAGCTCGCTGGCGTAGAGGTCGACGGGCGGCAGACCCTCGCGGCGCCACACCGCCTCGATGGCCTCGCGCAGGCCGGCGCTCACCAGCACGGCACGGCCGCCGCGCCGCTGGAGCTCGTCCAGGAACCCGTGCAGGCCGGGGGAGATCTCAGCCACCTCCACGAGCGTGCCCAGGAACTCGGCCCGCGGCGCCTGCACCAGGCCGATCTGGCGGTCGAAGCCGTCGGCGTGGCTGAGCCTGTCGGCCTTGAGCTTCTCCTCGATGGGCCGCCAGGCGTCGCCCACGTAGAGCTGCAGGGCGATCTCGTTGCACTCCTGGGTGGTCAGTGTGCCGTCGTAGTCGAGGAAGGCGAGCATACAAGGAGTGTACACGCGCGGCCTTGCGGCTCCGAGCGAGTGTGGCGCGCGTGGCAGCCGGATCTCTTCCTGCCTCATAATGGCCGCACGTGCGGCGGCTGCCTCAGTGGGCCGCCGCAGAACGGCTGTGGTACGCAAGAGGGGGGTCCAGTCGATGACCGAGTGTTCAGTGAGCCCCAGCGGTGAAGAGGTCCCGCTGCCCGCGCAAGAGGACTACGCGGCCGAGTACGAGCGCCTCGAGAGCTTCGCTGCGCAGGCGCGCAGCGAAGGCCGGGAGGTCGTGGTCGTCATGGGGCTCGGCTTCGTAGGAGCGGTGATGGCCGCCATCGTGGCCGACTCCACCGACGCCGAGGGCAGGCCGGCCAGGTCCGTCATCGGCTGCCAGCGTCCCAGCCCCCGCAGCTACTGGAAGATCGGGCTGCTCAACCAGGGCGTCTCGCCGATCAAGGCGGAGGACCCCGAGGTGGACGCCATCATCGCGCGCTGTGTCCTGGACAAGGGGACGCTGACGGCGACCTACGACAGCGACTGCCTGAAGCTCGCCGACTGCGTCGTCGTCGACGTGCAGTGCGACTACGTCAAGCAGGAGCTCGGCAACATGCGCAGCGGCGAGACCGACATGGCCGCCCTGGAGGCCACGCTCAAGACGGTCGGCGAGAAGGTCCCCGAGCACTGCCTCGTGCTCATCGAGACGACCGTGGCGCCCGGTACGACCGAGTTCGTCGCGTGGCCGATCCTGAAGAGGGCGTTCGCCGCTCGCGGCCTGGCCGGCACGCCGCTGCTCGCGCACAGCTACGAGCGCGTGATGCCGGGCCGCGAGTACGTCGCCAGCATCCGCGACTTCTGGCGCGTGTGCAGCGGCTGCGACGCTGAGGCACGCGCCCGGGTCGAGGCCTTCCTCCGGGGGGTGCTCAACACGGAGGAGTACGAGCTCACCGTCCTGGACCGGCCGATCGAGTCCGAGACGGCGAAGATCGTGGAGAACTCCTACCGCGCCACCATCCTCGCGTTCCTCAACGAGTGGAGCATCTTCGCGGAACGCAACGGCGTCGACCTCCTGAAGGTGGTCGCGGCGGTCAAGAAGCGGCCGACGCACGCCAACATGATCTTCCCGGGTCCCGGCATAGGCGGCTACTGTCTGCCCAAAGACGGCGGCCTCGGCTACTGGGCCTACAAGCACATCCTCGGCTTCGAGGACGGCGACCAGGTGTTCCGCATGAGCACCACGGCGATCGACATCAACGACACGCGCGCCCTCCACGTCGCCACTCTGACGCGCGACGCGCTGCGCAACATGGGACGCTCCGTCGCCGGCGCCGAGGTGCTGCTCTGCGGCGCCAGCTACCGCCAGGATGTCGGGGACACGCGGTACAGCGGCTCGGAGATCGTCGTGCGCAAGCTCACGGAGATGGGCGCCGAGATGCGCGTGCACGACCCGTACGTGGAGCGCTGGCACGAGTTCGAGACGCAGGACACCCACCCGGCGCCGGAGCATTCCCTGGCGCGCTTCTTCCGCGCTCAGGAACGTCTCAGCGATCTGTGCGTGCTCAAGGACATCGAGGAGGCGATACGGGGGATCGAGGCCCTGATACTCGCCGTCCCGCATGCGCCGTATCTCGGCCTGACGGCGGATGAGGTCGTGGCCTGGGCAGGCAGGCCGATCGCCGTCGTGGACTGCTTCGGGATCCTGAGCGACGAGCGGATCAAGCGCTACATCGAGCTCGGCTGCGAGGTCAAAGGCCTCGGGCGGGGTCACATCAAACGGTTGAAGGAAGAGGTGCGTATCGCAGCGCAGAGGCGTGAGAGCCGGCCGTTGTCCGGTCCGGCGGAGCGCACGTAGGCGACCGGGCCCGGGCGACCGTGTGCCGGGGCCGGAGCGCACGGGGCGGTATGAGGCTGCGGCGCGGTCTCTCAGGAGATGAGCTCCCGCGTTCGCGGTCCTCTCTCGGTCACACGGTGACGCTCCAAGCGGGCGGGCGCCTCCGTCTTACGACGCAGCTGCGGGGAGAGCACCACCTCACGAGCCCACGGCATACGTCGCTGCGCGTCGGCACCGTCGTTGCGGTCCTGTGCGATGTCGGGGATCATGTCGGCCCGTCGCGCGAAGCGCTTCTTCGGGAGCTGTGCGACCGCTGAGTCCCGAGGACCCGGCGGGATGATGGCCGGCCGGGGGTGGTCAGCTCCCAGCCTCATCCGGCCCGCCCGGCACCGTCTGGTACACTCAGAGTCCCGCCCGAGACCAGCAGAAAGCGAGAGCAGTGAGCGAGAGGAAGCCCCGGTTCCAGGACGTCTCCCCGCGCGTCGACTTTCCCGCGCTGGACGCCCGTGTGCTGGCGTTCTGGAAGCAGCACCAGATCTTCGAGAAGAGCCTCCAGGCCCCCGCCGACGCGCCGGTGTTCGTGTTCTACGAGGGGCCGCCCACGGCCAACGGCCGGCCCGGTTCGCACCACGTGGTGTCGCGCATCTTCAAGGACCTCTTCCCGCGCTACAAGACCATGCGCGGGTACCGCGTCCCCCGCAAGGCCGGCTGGGACACGCACGGCCTGCCGGTCGAGCTCGAGGTCGAACGCCGCCTGGGCATCGACGGCAAGCAGCAGATCGAGGAGTACGGCGTCGCCGAGTTCAACCGCCTCTGCAAGGAGAGCGTGTCCACGTACCTGGAGGAGTGGGAGCGCTTCACCGAGCGCATCGGCTTCTGGGTCGACCTCGAGGACGCCTACCACACCTACACCAACGGCTACATCGAGACGGTGTGGTGGCTGCTGCGGCAGATCTGGGACAAGGGCCTGCTGTACGAGGGCCACAAGGTGGTGCCGTACTGCCCGCGCTGCGGCACGGCCATCAGCAGCCACGAGGTGGCGCAGGGCTACAAGGACGTCACCGAGGACTCCATCTACGTGCGTTTCCCGCTGACGCCGGAGGCGGCTCAGCGGGTCAGCGGCGAGGCCGGCAAGGCCGTCTCCCTCGCCGTCTGGACCACGACGCCGTGGACGCTCATCAGCAACGTGGCCGCGGCCGTGCACCCGGACGTGGACTACGCCCTCGTGGAGAGCCGCGGCGAGCGCTTCATCCTGGCCCGCGGCCTCGTCGAGGGCGTGCTCGGCAAGAAGGCCGTCGTGGAGAAGGAGATCAAGGGCGCCGAGCTGCTCGGGCTCGACTACGAGGCGCCCTTCGGCTTCATGAAGCCCGACCGCCGCGCCCACTTCGTGATCGCCGGCGACTACGTCACCACCGGCGACGGCACCGGCATCGTGCACATCGCCCCCGCCTTCGGCGAGGACGACATGCGCGTCGGCCTCGAGAACGACCTGCCGGTGGTCAACGCCGTCGACCTCGATGGCCGCTTCGTCGCCGAGGTCACGCCCTGGGCCGGGGTGTGGGTCAAGGACGCCGACCCGGCCATCACCGAGGACCTCCGGCAGCGCGGCCTGCTGCTCGGCGTCGAGCCCTATGCGCACTCCTATCCGTTCTGCTGGCGCTGCGACACGGCGCTGCTCTACTACGCCAAGGAGACCTGGTACATCCGCACCACGGCGATGAAGGAGCAGCTGATCGAGGCCAACGACGATGTCGTCTGGCACCCCGAGCACATCAGGACCGGGCGCTTCGGCGCGTGGCTGGCCGGCAACGTCGACTGGGCGCTCAGCCGCGACCGCTACTGGGGCACGCCGCTGCCCGTGTGGCGCTGCGCGCACGGGCACCTGCACTGCGTCGGCTCGGTCGCCGAGCTGCGCGAGCTGGCGGCCGGCCCCGTCCCTGAAGACCTGGAGCTCCACCGGCCCTACGTGGACGACGTGCTGCTCACCTGCCCCGAGTGCGGCGCGCACATGCACCGCGTCGACGAGGTCATCGACGCCTGGTTCGACTCGGGCTCCATGCCGTTCGCGCAGTGGCACTACCCGTTCGAGAACGAGGAGCTCTTCCGCGAGCGCTTCCCCGCCGACTTCATCGCCGAGGCCATCGACCAGACGCGCGGCTGGTTCTACAGCCTGCTCGCCATCGCCACGCTCGTCGAGGGACGCAGCTCCTACAAGCGCGTGCTCTGCCTGGGGCACATCCTCGATGCCGAAGGCCAGAAGATGAGCAAGAGCAAGGGCAACGTGGTGCAGCCCGACGACATCCTCGACCACCAGGGCGCCGACGCCTTCCGCTGGTTCATGTTCAGCAGCCAGCAGCCGTGGAGCCCGCGCCGCTTCAGCGCCGAGATGGTCGACGAGGTCGTGCGCAAGTTCCTGCTCACGCTGTGGAACACGTACAGCTTCTTCACCGTGTACGCCAACATCGACGGGTTCGACCCGCTGACCGGGGCGGTCCCGCTCGAGGAGCGGCCGCTCATGGACCGCTGGCTGCTCGGCGAGCTCAACGCGCTGGTGCTCGACGTGACCGACGGGCTCGAGGCCTACGACGCCACGGGCACCTGCCGGCGCATGCAGCAGTTCGTCGACGACCTCAGCAACTGGTACGTGCGCCGCAGCCGGCGTCGCTTCTGGAAGTCGGAGAGCGACGCCGACAAGCTGGCCGCCTACCAGACGCTGTACGAGGCGCTCGTCACCGTGACCAAGCTGCTCGCGCCGTTCACGCCGTTCGTGGCCGAGGAGCTGTACCAGAACCTCGTGCGCGGCGTCGATCCGGCCGCGCCCGAGAGTGTGCACCTGTGCGCCTGGCCGGTGGTCGACGAGCAGGCGCTCGACGCCGGTGTGTCGTTCGACATGGAGGCGGCACGGCGTGTGGTGGAGATGGGCCGCGCGGCGCGCAACGCGGCGGCCGTCAAGACGCGGCAGCCGCTGGCCGAGGTGGTCGTCGCGCTGCCGCAGGCGGAGGGCGACGCCGTCGAGCGGCTGCGCGAGGTCGTCACCGACGAGCTCAACGTCAAAGAGCTGCGCCTGGCCGGCGACGAGAGCGAGCTCGTCGCGTACACGGTCAAGCCCAACCTCAAGGTGCTGGGTCCGCGATTGGGCAAGCAGCTCGGCGCGCTGCAGGTGGTGCTGCGCGAGGCAGACACCGCCGCCCTGGTGGCCGAGCTCCGCAGCGCCGGCGCGGTCACGCTGACGGCCGGCGACGGCGAGGTCCGTCTCGCGGAGGCGGACCTTCTCATCGAGACCGGCTCGCCCGACGGCTACCAGGTCGAGGCCGAGGGCGGCCGCACGGTGGCCCTGGCGACGACCGTGGACGAGGCCCTGCGTGAGGAGGGCGTGGCGCGCGAGCTCGTCCACGCCGTGCAGCTGGCGCGCAAGAACGCGGGCCTGCGCATCGAAGATACCGTCAGGCTTACACTGGACGTGCCGGAGGGACTGGCCGGCGTCCTCGAGCGGTACGCCGACACGGTGCGCGCCGAGACCTTGGCTACCGAGCTGCAGACCGGCGAAGCGGGCGGGGCACACCGAGAGACCGCCCGTGTCGAGGGCTACGAGATCGGCATCGGCCTGAGCGCCACGGGCACGATCTTCAGCGGCACGTCCGGCTGAGCCGTAGCGGCTCCCGGCGGCGGGCGACGAAGGGGAACGACGTGGAACAGATGCGCGACGCGACACTGGACCTGCTGGTTGACCTCGCGCGGCCCACGTCGCACGACACGGTGCTCGACTTCGCCTGCGGGGCGGGCCTCGCCGGCTTCGCCGTTGCCGCGGACGTGCGCAGCGTCGAGGCCGCCGACGAGCTCTCCGACCTGCTCGACGAGGGTCGCCGGCTGGCCGCCGAGCTGGGGCTGGACAACGTGACCTTCACGCTCGTGGACCTCTACGCGCTGCCGTACCCCGACGCCAGCTTCAGCCTCGTCGTGTGCCGCAACGCCTTCCACCTCCTGCCGGAGCCGGGCGCGGCGCTCGCCGAGCTGCTGCGCCTCGTGAGCGGCGGCGGGCGCATCGTGCTCGTCGACCCGGTGGTCGACGAGGTGACGGACAAGGCCTACAACGACCTCGCGCGCCTGCGCGAGCCGGCCCACCGCAGGCACTACCGTGCGGAGGAGATCGAGGAGCTGGCCGCGGGCACCGGCCTGCGCGTCACACGCAGGGGCAGCGCCCGCCGTACCACCGACCTCGCCTACTGGTTGCAGGCCGCCGCGGTGCCTGCGGCCAAGGCGGCCCTCATCCGTGAACGCTTCCGCGGGCTGCCGATCGAGGTGCAGGCGAGCATGGACCTGGCCTTCTCCGACAGGCTGGTGTCGTTCAGCTACGACGTGCTGGGCCTGCGCCTGGAGCCTGCTTGAACGGGGAGCAGGGTCCGGCCGGCGAGGTGCACTACTACCGCGCCGGCCCGCCGTCCGCGCCGGGGCGCCCGCCGCGCAGGCGCCGCCGGCGCCGCCGCGTGTGGCCGTTCGTGGTGACTGCCGTCATCGTCGTGCTCGCGGTCGGGGCCGTGCTCGTCGCGGGCCCGTGGTTCGGCCATCTCGGCCTGCCCTGGCCGGGCGGCGGCGCCACCGCCGAGGGCAGCAGCGGCGCCCCGGGAGCCTCGCCTACCGCCACCGTCTCCGGCATCACCATCGCCACCGACAAGGGGCGGCACGACGGCAAGGTCCTGGTGCGCTTCACCGTCGCCGGCGAGCCGGCCGCGGCCCAGTGGCGCGTGGACGGCGGGCCCTGGCACACTGGCACGATCGCCTACGTGGAGGCGCCCAAGGACCACAGCCGCGACGGCGCGCATGTCATGGAGGTCCGCGCGAAGGACGGCGGGTCCACGGTCAAGTACACGGTGGCGGTGGACACTGCCGCGCCCGACGTCACCTGGATCACCGCCGAGCCTGCGCGGATCGACGGCCCGGCGCAGCTCGAGCTGGCCTACGATGTGCCGGCGGAGAAGGGCGTGACCGTCACCTGGGCAGTGCTCGACGCTCTCGGCCGCAAGACCGGCGAGCAGGGCTCGCCGCACCCCGCGGCCGGCAAGGAGACGGTGACCTGGGTGGCGAAGAGCGAGGACGGTGGGGCGCTGTTCCCCGGCACGTACCGCTTCGTTGTGACGGCCACGGACCCGGCCGGCAACCAGACCAGCTCCGCGGTGCACATCGCCTGCGAGGCGCCGCGCGAGGCGAAGCTCATCCTCGATGTGCCCAAGGCCGGCAAGAAGGTCGCGCTCAGCTTCGACGGCGGCTCCGGCTACGCGTGGCGGCACATCATGCGTGCGCTCGCCAAGCTCGACGCCACGGGCACCTTCTTCTGTACGGGCGTGAGCGTCACCAAGTACCCCGAGGTCGCGCGCGAGGCGCTGGACCTGGGCATGGAGATCGGCAACCACTCCTACGACCACCCCGACTTCCAGACGCTCTCTGTCGAGCAGGCGCGTAGGCAGCTCCTGGACAACGCCGACACCTGGTGGAGGGCGTGCCGCGCCGTCCCGGCGCCGCTGTTCCGGCCGCCGTACGGGTCCTACGACGAGACGACGCTGAGGGCGGCCGGCAGCGCCGGCTACCCGTTCGTGGTCAACTGGGACGTGGACACGGGCGACTGGACCGGCGCGCCGCCGGCGGAGATAGCACGGCGCGCCGTGGACGGCGCCGGACCGGGCAGCATCATCTGCATGCACACGGAGTGGAACACGCAGAAGGCCATCCCGGCCATCGTCAAGGGCCTGCGTGCCAAGGGCCTGGAGCCCGTCTCCGTCGGCGAGCTGCTCGCCGCCGGCGGCCTCTGGTAGCGCGGCGGCGCTGCGCGGGCCGCGTCTGCCGCCGTCCAAACGCTCCCGGCTCGGGCCGCTCAGAAGCGCTCGGCGTCGCTCGACTCGGCGCTCTTGTCGTGGAAGGCGAAGCCCTTGTCCCGGAACAGCCTCAGGGCCGCGTCGGCCAGCGCCGTGTCGTAGCGGCCGCCGGCGCCGCTCTCGATCTCGGCCAGCGCTTCGTCGAGCGAGAGCGCCGGGCGACAGGGGCGGCGGCTCACCATGGCCTCGATGACGTCGGCCACACCCAGGATCCGGGCCTGCAGCATGAACTCGTCGCCGCGCAGGCCCCGAGGGTACCCGGAGCCGTCGAGACGCTCGTGGTGCTGCAGCACGATCTCGGCGACCGGCGACGAGAGCTCGATGGCCTCGAGCACCTCGTATCCCGCGCGCGCATGCGCGTGGATGAGTTCGAGCTCGAGGGGCGTCATGGCGGCGGGTCTGGCGAGGATCTCGGCCGGCACCACTCTCTTGCCGACGTCGTGCAGCCGCCCGGCCACCTGCACGCCCCGGACCACGTCCCCGTCGAGTCCCGGCTCGCGGGCGATCGCCGCGGCCGGCTCGCTGACGCGGCGCTCGTGACCGGCCGTGTACGGGTCGCGGACCTCGATGGTGCGGGCCAAGGCGGTGATCACCCCGTCGGTGATGGCCTCCTGGCGGCGGATGCAGGCGAGCAGGTCCTGTTCGGCGCGCTTGAGCCCGCTCGCGTCGGTGACCACATGGACGCCGCCGCGGCAGTGGCCCTCGGCGTCATCGCGACCCGGTCGATGACGCCGGCCTCGGGCTCGTCGCGCGTGTATCCGACCATGTCGAGGAAGCGGTCGTTGGCCTCCATGATCCTGCCGTCGGTGGTCCAGTAGACGACGCCCGACCATGCCGGCCTCGTAGAGCCGCCGCAGGCGGCGTTCGCTGTCGCAGAGCGCGAGCTCCGCGAGCTTGCGTTCGGTGATCTCCGAGAGGTTGCCCGAGACGCGCACGAGGGCGGCGTCCTTCGGGGCGTAGAAGCCGATGTCACGCTCGAGCAGGGCCTTCGCCCTCGCGGCCTCCTGCTCCGCCTGCACGCGTTCGGTGACGTCCTCGTAGACTGCCACCACCTCACCTGTGGGTGGGCGGTAGACCTTGTTCTCGCGCCAGTTCGCGAGCCGCTCGTCCTCAGAGAGCGCGGTGGGGAAGCTCTCGGGCTCGCCGCCGGCGGCCACGTGGCGCAGCACCTCCAGGAGGCCGAACTCCTCCACTCCGGGGAAGGCCTCCGTGACAAGGCGGCCCACCGCCTCGTCGCGGCCGAGGTGCTCGATGCGCTGGGCTCCGGCGTTGAGATCGCGGATCACGAAGTCGCGCCCGTCGGCCGTGGGCTCGTAGGCCACCATCCCGCTGGCCAGGTGATCGACGAGCTCCCGGTAGCGTGCTTCGCTGGTCCGCAGCGCCTCCGTGGCGAGCTTCTTCTGCCTGATGTCCACGGCGGCCGTCACGAAGTACTGCGGCGCACCCTGCGCGTCGCGCCGCAGCGACGTGGCGACGACCGCCCAGACGATGGAGCCGTCCTCGTGCACGCAGCGCTTCTCGAAGCGGCCGCGGTCCGTGGCCCCGGACAGGATCGGCGCCGGCAAGGCCTCGGTCCTGGGGATGTCCTCAGCCGGGGTGAGGTCCTGCCAGCGCGTGTGCTCGATCTCCTCCCACGCGTGGCCCACCATGTCGCGGGAGGCCTGGTTCACGTCGATCTGCCCGCCGGGCAGGGTGACGGACGTGCCGACCGGGGAGTGGTCGAAGGCGTACCTGAAGCGCTCCTCGCTCTGGCGCAGGTGCGCCTCCGCACGCCTCAGCTCCGAGATGTCGTGGGCGAGCGTCGCGACCTCCACCACGGCGCCCTCGCGGTCGCGGACCGGGGAGGTGCTGAGGGATACGTCGACCGTCGTGCCGTCCTTGCGCGCCCTCGTGGTCTCGGGGATGTGCACCGCCTCGCCCGAGACGACGCGCTCGAGGAGCCCGAGGACCTCGCCCTCCCGGCCCGGCGGGGTGAGCACGGCCGCGGAGCGCCCGAGGACCTCGCCGCAGCCGCAGCCGCAGCCGTAGCCGTACAGGCGTTCCGCGCCCGAGTTCCAGCTCGTGATGGTGCCGTCCGGAGCGTCGGTGAAGATGGCGTCGGCCGAGCCTTCCACGATCGCCGCCAGCCGCGCCGTGGCCTCGCTCTCGCTGTGGACCCGCGCGCCCGCGTGCTCGCTCGGAGCTTCGGCCATGCCTTCGCCTCCCGCAGAGGTCCACCCCCATCACGCTATGGCCCCTGCGGGCGCTGGTGGAGCGCAGAAGACGTGGCGGGCGGCCCGCAGGGCCGCCCGCCACGTCACGCTTCAGCTGCTTCCCTGCCTCAGCCCAGGAACAGCGCCAGCTCCTCGGCCAGCTTGGCCTTGGGCATGGCGCCCACGATGCGCTGCTTGAGGTCCCCGCCCTCGAAGGCGAGGATGCTGGGGATGTTCATGACGTTGAACTGCTGCGCGACCTCGGGTGACTCGTCCACGTTGAGCTTGAGGAACGTCACCTCAGGGTAGTCGCCCGACATCTCCTCGAGCACCGGGCCGATCATGCGGCAGGGGCCGCACCACTCGGCCCAGAAGTCCACCAGCACCTTGCCCGGCGCCTCGATGACTTTGGCCTCGAAGTCGTCCTGTGAGACAGCGTCCACGGTCCTCCTCCTCCGTGACTGGTCAGACGGCCGCGGCGGCGCCGTCGCCGGCCGCGGGCTCCGGGGTCGGCATGGGGCACGCGACCTGGTCCAGGTACTTCTCCGCCTGGACCGCGGCCAGCGCCCCCTGCCCGGTGGCGGTGGCGATCTGCTTGAGCTCGCTCACCGCCGCGTCGCCGGCCGCATAGACGCCGGGCCGGCTGGTGCGCATGTCCTGGTCGACGACGATGTAGCCGGACTCGTCCAGGTCCACGACCCCCTTGAGCCACTCCGTGTTGGGGATCTGCCCGATGTACATGAACACGCCGTTCACCGGCAGCGCCCTGACCTCGCCGGTGTTGACATCTTTCACCTCGAGCGCCTCGACCATCTCGCTGCCGTCGATCCTGTGCGGCACGCTGTCCCAGACGAACTCGAACTTGTCGTTGGCGAAGCAGCGCTCCTGGGCGATGGCGTGCGCCCGCAGCTCCTTGCGCCGGTGCACGAGGTAGACCTTGGTGGCGAACTTGGCGAGGAACATGCCCTCCTCCACGGCCGCGTCGCCGCCGCCCACGACGGCAACGACGCGGTCGCGGTACAGGGCGCCGTCGCAGGTGGCGCACCAGCTCACGCCGCGGCCGATGAACTCGGCCTCGCCGGGGATGCCGGAGCGGCGCGGCTCGCGGCCGGGGGCCAGGATCACGGCCCGGCCGCGCACCTCCCCGTCGTCGGTGTGCACGACCCAGCAGTCGGCGAGGTCGTCGTGCTCCAGCTTGCCGACGCCCTGGATCTCGCGCAGGTCGGCGCCGAACTTGAGCGCCTGTTCCTTCATCTTCTCCGAGAGGTCGAACCCCGAGATGCCCTCGGGGAAGCCGGGGTAGTTCTCCACGAGCTCGGTGACGGAGATCTGCCCGCCGGCCATGTTGCGCTCGAGGATGACGGTGTCGAGGCGGCCGCGGCTGGCGTAGATGCCGGCGGTGAGCCCGGCGGGGCCGGCGCCGACGATGACGACATCGTGGACGGTGGTGTCTGGTTCAGGCACGGGACGATCCTTCGCAGGGAGACATGACGGCGATACTTCTACCCGTCAGGGCCTCAGAGCAAATCCCGGCGCACGAGCTCTTCGGCGATCTGCACCGCGTTGAGCGCCGCGCCCTTGCGCAGGTTGTCCGCGACCACCCACAGGTCGAGGCCGTTGGCCACGGTGACGTCTTCGCGGATGCGGCCCACGTACACGGGGTCCCGGCCCTCGGCGTCGAGCGGCAGCGGGTAGCGCAGCTCGGCCGGGTCGTCCACGACCTCCACGCCCGGCGCGGCCGCGAGCAGCGTGCGCGCCTCGGCCGCGCTCAGCTTCGTCCGGGTCTCGACGTTGACGGCCTCGCTGTGCGCGCCGAACACCGGCACGCGCACGCAGGTGGCCGTCACCTTCAGCTCCGGGTCGGAGAAGATCTTGACGGTCTCGTCGACCATCTTCTGCTCCTCCTTGGTGGCGCCGGAGGGCAGGAAGCTGTCGATGTGCGGCAGCGCGTTGAAGGCGATCTGGTATGGATAGAACTGCTGCTCGACGGGCTCGCCGGCGGCCCACTGGTGCGCCTGCGCATCCAGGGCCGCGATGCCACCCTGGCCGCTGCCCGACACCGCCTGGTAGGTGCTGACCACGACGCGCTTGATGCCGGCCGCGTCGTAGATGGGCTTCAGGGCCACGACCATCTGGATGGTGGAGCAGTTGGGCGTGGCGATGATGCCGGTGTTCGACGCCAGCGCGTCGGCGTTCACCTCGGGCACCACGAGCGGCACCGTGGGGTCCATGCGGAACACGCTGGACTTGTCGATGACGGTGGCACCGGCGGCCACGGCCTGCGACGCGTACTCGGTGCTCACGGAGCCGCCGGCGGCGAAGAACGCGAGGTCGATGCCGTCGAACGAGCCCGGGCCGAGCTCCTGCACCTGCACCTCGGCCCCCCTGTACGGCAGCGTGCGTCCGGCCGAGCGTCCGCTGGCCAGCAGGCGCAGCTCGGCGACCGGGAAATCGCGCTCCTCGAGGATGCGGCGCACGGTGCCGCCGACGACGCCGGTCGCGCCGGCGATGGCGACGGTGTACTGCCCGGCGGCCATCAGAACGAGCTCCTGTCGGCCTTCTCGTGCTTGACGGCGCCGTCGTCCAAGCCGAACACGGTGTGCAGGGTGCGCACGGCCTCGTCGGCGCGCCCGCGCTCCATGACCACCGAGATCTTGATGGGCGAGGTGCTGATCATGTCGAGGTTGATGCCGAGGTCGGCGAGGCTGCGGAACATCTTCGCCGCGACGCCGGGGTTGGTGCGCATGCCGGCGCCGATGACGCTCACTTTGGCGATGGCCTCGTTGCTGGAGAAGCCCTTGGCGCCGAGGTCCTTGACCAGATCCTGCAGGACGCGGTCGGCGGCGGCGCTGTCCTCGCCGGGGATCGTGCACGAGATGTCGGTGTGCCCCTCTTCGCTGGAGTTCTGGATGATCATGTCGACGTTGACGTGCGCCTCAGCGAGGGCCGAGAAGACCTCAGCCGCCACGCCGGGGCGGTCGGGCACGCCGCGGATGGTGACCTTGGCCTCGTCGGTGGTGTAGGTGACGGAGCGGATGATGGGGCTCTCCATGGTGTCAGCTTCCTCTCGGACCCAGGTGCCCTCGTAGTCGGTGAAGCTCGAGCGCACGTGCAGGGGGATGTCGTACTTGCAGGCGTACTCGACGGCGCGCACGGCCAGCACCTGTGCGCCGGCCGCGGCCATCTCCAGCATCTCGTCGTAGCTGATCTCGCTGATCTTGCGGGCCTTGCTGACGAGGCTCGGGTTGGCGGTGTAGACGCCGTCTACGTCGGTGTAGATCTCGCAGACGTCGGCTTCGAGCGCGTGTGCCAGGGCCACTGCGGTGGTGTCGGAGCCGCCGCGCCCCAGGGTGGTGACGTCCTTCTCGGTGGAGACACCCTGGAAGCCGGCAACAAGCACGATCCTGCCGTGCTGCATGGCCTTCTGCACGCGCCCCGGGGTGATTTCGACGATGCGCGCCTTGGTGTGCACGGTGTCGGTGACGATGCCGGCCTGCGAGCCGGTGAGGCTCACGGCGTCGTAGCCGAGGCGGTGGATGGCCATGGCCAGCAGAGCGCAGCTGATGCGCTCGCCCGCCGAGAGCAGCATGTCCATCTCGCGCTCGGGCGGGTCGGGGGTGATCTCGCGGGCGAGCTCGAGGAGCTCGTCGGTGGTGTCGCCGCGCGCGCTGACCACGGCGCAGACGCTACTGCCCTGCTCGAACGTGGCCACGATGCGGCGCGCCACGTTGCCGATGCGGGTGGCGTCGGCGACGGACGTGCCACCGTATTTCTGAACAACGATGGACAAGGTTCGTACCTCCAAAACGACGGCGAATCAGTGTAGCAGACGGGCGGCTGGGGAGGCCTGTGGGACCGGCCTCCGACGGCCGCCGGAACGGGCTCTCGGAGGGCCTTCCGGCGGCGGTGCCGCAGCTTGGCCGCCCGAGGGCGGCTGCCTCCTCAGGCGCCGGGCTTGGGGGCGATGCGGGGGAGCGCGCGCTTGTGCCCGCTGGCGGCGTTCATGGCGTCGACCCTGGTCTTGACCGCGGCCGGCGCCTCGCCCGTCAGCAAGTAGGCATCGAGCTCCTCGTACGTGAGGCCCATCTCGCCCTCGTCGGTCTGGCCGGCCCACAGGCCGGCCGACGGGGGCTTGTCGATGACGGCGGCCGGCACGCCCAGCTCGCGGGCGAGCCCGCGGACCTCGCTCTTGACGAGGCTGCCGAGCGGCAGCAGGTCGCAGCCGCCGTCGCCGTGCTTGGTGAAGTAGCCGATGGTGAGCTCGGCGCGGTTGCCGGTGCCCAGCACCCGGTAGCCGAGCTGGTTGGCGAACGCGTACAGCGCGGTCATGCGCAGGCGCGGCTTGATGTTGGCGTCGGTCATGCGGCTCATGCCCATGTCCGAGCAGCACGCGGCGAGCTGGGCGAGGAGGGTGTCGTAGACGCCGCCGAGGTCCACCGTGGATGTGGGGATGCCGAAGTGGTGCGCCACCAGCATCGCGTCTTCGGCGTCCTGCGGCGCGCTGTGGCAGGGCATGACCACACCCAGGGTGTGGTGCGGAAAGGCGCGCTTGGCCAGCGCCGCGACGACGGCCGAGTCGATGCCCCCGGAGAGACCGAACACTGTGCCGGCCCCGCCGGAGGCGGTGACCTCGTCGTGGATCCAGGCTGTCAGGTGCTCGGCGAGCATAGGTGAAGTGTATCGCACGGTCTGTCGCGCGGGCGACCGCGCGGCGGCGCGGCCGCGCGGCGCCCGCAGGCGCGCATCGGCCGCCCGCCGCTCCCTCGCCTCCCGGCCGCGCCGGGCTGCGCAGCTCGCCGCCGGCTCAGACGGCCGCGCCGGCCAGCATGTCCAGGATCACCCGGCAGGCGGCCGTGGCCGTGATGCCCGCGTGGTCGTAGGCCGGTGCCACCTCGACCACGTCGAAAGCACTGTATCCGGCGGCGGCCACGACGGCGATCGCCTGCAGGAGCTCTCTCGTCGTGAGGCCCCCGGGCTCAGCGCCACTTGTGCCGGGCGCGAAGGCGGCGTCAAGGCAGTCGATGTCGAACGACACGTACACGCCTGCGGCGTCCTTCCAGGCGCGCGCCATGGCCTCCTCGGTCACTGCGCGGACGCCGCGCGACTCGATCTCGGCCACCGTGAAGACGCGCACGCCGTGCTCCTCGGCCCACAGCCGCTCTTCGCGGGGGTTGGCCGGGCCATGGATGCCCACCAGCGCGCAGTTCGCGGTGGGAAAGGCGTCGAGCTCGAGCGTGCGCGAGACCGGGGCGCAGTACGTGAGCGTCTCGCCGGCGACGTCGGCGGCGGTGTCGAGGTGCGTGTCGAAGACGACCAGCCCGAGCGGGCCGCCGAGGTGCTCCGCAAGGGCTGCCGCCGCCGGGATCGTCACCGCGTGCTCGCCGCCCAGCACCACCGGCAGGACGCCGGCCGTGTACAGCTCGGCCAGGTCCGCGCGCACGTTGGCGAAGGTGGCCGCGGCGTTGCCCGGCACCGTGGCCGCGTCGCCGCAGTCCACGAGGCGGAGCCGCTCGCCCAGGTCCACGTCGTAGTCGAAGTGGTAGGGCAGGAACTGCGCGGAGGCGGTGCGCAGAGCGCCGGGACCGTGAAGCGAGCCGGTGCGGAAGAACGTGGTGCCGTCGAAGGGGACGCCGTAGACGGCGTGGGTGGCCTCTGCCTTCCGCAGGGCGCCGGCCTGCGGCGTGACCGCCGGCGCGCCGAGAAAGCCTCTGCCCGCCGGCGCTCGTCCGCCCGGCCACGCAGCCACCTCGCCCACAGCCACTCCTCTCGGTCGCCCGGCCCGCCCGGCAGCGCGGCCCGCTCGCGAGCAGCATGCCACGCCACGCCGGGGTGGGGAAGGGCGAGACAGACCGCGCCCGGTGCAGCGTGGCCGCCGCCGCGCGCCGGCGCGCCGTGCCTCGCGGGCGCGCCATCTCCGGCGCGGTCCGCGTAGCGACCGGGCGCCGGTGGGTATGTACCGCTCCGTGAAGGTCCATCTCGTCGACGGCACGTACGAGCTGTTCCGCGCCCACTTCGGCGCTCCGCCGCGCACCGACGCGCAGGGGCGGCAGGTGGGCGCCACCGTCGGCCTGCTGCGCAGCCTCCTGCTCCTGCTGTCCACGCCGGGCGTGACCCACGTGGGCGTGGCCTTCGACCACGTCGTCGAGTCGTTCCGCAACGGGCTCTTCTCCGGCTACAAGACGAGCGCCGGCGTGCCGGGGGAGCTGCTGGCGCAGTTCCCGCTGGCCGAGCGGGCCGCCGCTGAGCTCGGCCTGGTCGTCTGGCCGATGCTGGAGCTCGAGGCCGACGACGCTTTGGCGACGGCCGCGCGCCGCTTCGGCGGCGCGCCCGGCGTGGAGCAGGTCGTGGTCTGCTCGCCCGACAAGGACCTCGCGCAGGTCGTCGACGGCGGGCGCGTGGTGCGCTGGGACCGGCGCCGCGACGTGGTGTTGGATGAGCCGGGCGTGCGCGCCAAGTTCGGCGTCGCGCCCGGCTCGATCCCCGACTATCTCGCCCTCGTCGGGGACTCCGCGGACGGTCTTCCCGGGGTGCCCGGCTGGGGGGCGAAGTCGGCGGCCGCGGTCCTCGCGCGCCTCGGGCACCTCGAAGGGGTGCTCGGCGAGGCGCGCGAGCTCGGCCTGCCGCGCGCTCGCGCGGCGCGCCTCGTGGAGAGCCTGGCCGCGCACCGCGAGCAGGCCCTGCTCTACCGGCGCCTCGCGACCCTGCTCCTCGACGTGCCTCTGGCCGAAGACCTCGCCGCTCTCGAGTGGCGCGGCCCGGCCGCCGGGCTTGAGGCGCTCTGCAGAGAGCTCGGCGACGAGGCCACGGCGCGGCGCGCGGCCGCTCTGCACGAGCGCCGCTGACCAGCGCGCCGCCGGGCTGCCCCACGGGCGCCGGCCTCGCCGCCACCGGCCGCGCGTCTGCCGGCGCCGCGGCCGGGCTGCGGCGCGTGTGTGCTGCGGACGCGCTATCATGGACGCCCGCCGCGAGCGGCGGAGGCCGAGACGTGCAGAGGGCGTGCGGCGCCCGGGGAGTGTGCAGTGGACGTGCGTGAGGAGTGGGCGCCCGCCTCGTGGCGGCGGTTCGAGGCGGTGCAGCAGCCCGACTGGCCCGACGCGGCCGAGCTGGCGGCCGTGCAGACGCAGCTCAGGGCGCTGCCGCCGCTGGTGTTCGCCGGCGAGGCGCGGCAGCTCAAGGCGGCCTTGGCCCGCGTCGCCGTCGGCAGAGCTTTCCTGCTGCACGTCGGCGACTGCGCCGAGTCCTTCCGTGACCTCACCGCGCCGCGCATCCGCGACAACCTCAAGATCATGCTGCAGATGGCCACGGTGCTCACCTACGGTGCTGCGCTGCCGGTGGTCAAGCTGGGGCGCGTGGCCGGGCAGTTCGCCAAGCCGCGGTCCAGCCCGACGGAGCGGGTCGGCGATCTGGAGCTGCCGTCGTTCCGCGGCCACATGGTCAACGACGATGCACCCACCCCCGAGGCGCGGGTGCCCGATCCCCAGCGTCTGCTCATGGCATACCATCAGTCCGCCTCACGCCTGAACCTGCTGCGCGCCTTCACCAAAGGGGGGTTCGCCGACCTCACGCAGGTGCACGTGTGGAACCAGGAGTTCGTCGCCCAGTCGCCGGAGGGCAGACGCTACGAGAAGATCGCCCTCGGCATCGAGGACGCGCTGCGGTTCATGGCCGCCTGCGGCATCGACCTGCAGCGCGAGCGCACGCTGCACGAGGTGGACCTGTGGACGAGCCACGAGGGCCTCGTGCTGCCCTACGAGGAGTGCCTGTCGCGGCGCGACAGCCTCACGGGCCAGTGGTACGACTGCTCCGCCCACCTGCTGTGGATCGGCGAGCGCACCCGCGCCCTGGACGGCGCGCACGTGGAGTTCTTCGCCGGCGTGCAGAACCCGCTGGGCTGCAAGTTCGGGCCGGCGTGCACGGCCGGGGAGCTCGTGGCGCTCTGCGAGCGCCTCGACCCCGGCCGCGACCCCGGCCGACTCATGCTCATCGCGCGTCTGGGCGCCGACAGGGTCGAAGAGGTGCTGCCGCCGCTGGTGCGCGCCGTGCAGGAGTCGGGGCACCCCGTCGTGTGGGCCTGCGACCCCATGCACGGCAACGGCAGGCTCACGGAGGACGGGGTCAAGACGCGCCTCGTGGACGACATCATGCGTGAGCTGCTCGGCTTCTTCCGTGTGTGCCGAGCGCAGGGAGTGTGGCCCGGTGGCATGCACCTCGAGTTCACCGGCGACGACGTCACCGAGTGCGTGGGCGGAGCCGAGCCGGTGTCGGAGAGCGAGCTGGGCTGCCGCTACGACACGCTGTGCGACCCGCGGCTCAACGCGCGACAGTCGCTCGATGTAGCCTTCCAGGTCGCCGAGCTTCTGCGCCCGCCGGCGGGTCGCGCGTAGGGTGCTGCCCGGCGCAGCGTGGTACTAACAGCCTCGGAGCCGTGCGTAGGGTCAACCTCCAGTTGAGCGTGAGAGCTGAAGCTGCGTTCCGCTCTCTCAGGCTCGTTGCGCGCGCTCTTGACAGGGGGTATGCTCCCCGCGACATTCGGGGGGCCAGAGAAGGGACCTCATCGGGGTCCCGAAAGGAGACGGAATGGCGACCGAGGCGTACTGCGTCAAGTGCCGCACCAAGCGTACGATGAAGAACGAAGAAGCCGTCACCATGAAGAACGGCAAGCCGGCCACCAAGGGCGAGTGCCCCGAGTGCGGCACCAAGATGTTCAAGATCGGCAAGAGCAAGTAGGACGTGTGTGCGGCCCGCTGCCGGCGGGCCGCTGCGAGTGACGCAGAGGGCCGGGATCGCCGAGGTCCCGGCCCTCTGCGCGTACGGGGCGCGGCAGCGGGCGGTGGCTGAGCCGGGGTGGGGTGCGCACGACGGCCCGGCGGCGCGAGGCGCGCGGGAGTGAGGCCGTGCCTCCTCCAGGGAAGGCTGTCGGCATGGCCCGCCTGACCTACTCGATGATCGTGTCTCTCGACGGCTACGTCGCCGACGAGTCCGGCGGGTTCGACTGGGCGATGCCCGACCACGAGGTGCACGCCTTCATCAACGACCTGGAGCGGCCTGCCGGGACGTACCTGTACGGCCGCCGCATGTACGAGGTCATGCGCTTCTGGGAGCACGTGCCCGACCTCGGCGCCGAGCCTGCCGTGGTGCGCGACTACGAGCGCATCTGGCGAGAGGCGGACAAGATCGTCTTCTCGCGCACGCTGCCGGGCGTCGACACCGCGCGGACGAGGCTCGAGCGCTCCTTCGCGCCGGAGGCGGTCCGGCGGCTCAAGGAGGCCTCCGACCGCGACCTCACCGTAGGCGGCCCGGAGCTGGCCGGGCAGGCTCTCGCAGCCGGCCTGGTCGACGAGCTCCAGGCGTTCGTGGTCCCCGTGCTCGTGGGCGGCGGGAGGCGCTGGCTGCCCGACGGCGTGCGCGTGGGTCTCGAGCTGCTGGACGAACGCCGCTTCGCGAACGGGGCTGTCTACGCGCGCTACGGCGTGCGGGGCTGACGCGCCTTCCGCCGGGGTCAGTCCGGCCAGGCCGCCTCGACGAACTCACCGTCGCTCTCGGCCGGTCTGGGGCCGCCGACGACGATCATGTCCATGCCTTCTGCTCCGGCCTCGAAGGCCCGGATCACGCTGGGCGCGCAGCGCACCACGTCCCACTGGCGCAGGTCGGCGACTGCGCCGTCGAGCAGCGCGCGGCCCGATCCCGAGACCACGACGTAGGCCTCCTCCTGCACGGCGTGGCGGTGGAAGACGGCGGAGCGGACGCCCGGCGCGTACCGCCAGTGGCTCACGCCGAGATCGCGAGACCCGAGCTGCTCGCGCGCGAAGCGGCCCTCCAGGCCTTCCGCTCGGCCTGCAAGGATGTTGTCGAGGTCCATCAGATTGACGACGGTGTACGTGTCCACGGGTCCTCCCTCAGACGGTGGCGGTCGGCCGGTCAGATCCTACCGCGCCGCGGGAGCGAGGCCGTCGCCGGCCGGAGTCGGCGGGTCGGCGCCGAGCCGCACACTGCGGCGGGCTCGGCGCCGCGACCGCCGACTCGGGGTCGGCCGGTCCTACTCCGTCGCCAGGGCGTGCGCCGGCACGGTCGTCGCAGATTCGCGCCACGTCCACGCCGTGCGCGCGATCAGCACGCAGCCGAGGGTCTCGACGGCGGCGATGAAGGCGTAGTGGGGCTCGACCGGGGAGCCCATGCCCCAGATGTAGACGACGGTGAAGAGCGCAGCCGCGAGGTTCGCCCAGCGCGCGGCCCGCAGCGGCAGCACCAGGGAGAGCAGCACCATCGCGATCGGGACCTCGGTCAGCACCGCGGCGAGCAGCAGGAAGCCCGGGGTGACGACGATCTCCCCGGCCCGGCCGGCCAGGATCTGCTCCAGCGCCCCCGGGCTCATGAACGAGAGCACGTCGGCGACGATCATGTTCAGCATCACGAAGACCCACAGCAGTGCGAGCCGCGCCCTCTTGTCGGTACCGAATGTGGTCATGTGAACTCCGCTCCTCTCGTTACTAACACCGTTAGTTCGCCGTGTGGCGAGCTTGAACTAACAGTGTTAGTATGTCAAGCGACAGGCTGGCTCAGGCGGCGGGCGGACGACCAGGGGAGGCACGACGGGCGCTCGGGCGACAAGGGGCGACGGGCCGCGAGAGCGGCTGACCAGGGAGCGCGTCGTGCGCGCGGCCATGGACCTCGCCGATGAGAGCGGGATCGAGTCGGTGACCATGCGCGGGCTCGCGCGCAGGCTCGGTGTCGAGGCCGCTTCGCTCTACAACCACGTGGCGGGCAAGGGCGACGTGCTCGACGGCATGGTGGACGTCGTCGTCGCCGCTATCGACGTCCCGTCCGGCGGCGTCGAATGGAAGGAGGCGATGCGTCGCCGGGCGGTCTCGGCGCGCGGCGTCTTCGCGCGTCACCCGTGGGCCGCCGGCCTCATCGACTCCCGGGAGCGCAGCGGCTCCGCCGGTCTCTCTTACGCGGACCGTGTCCTCGGTGTGCTGCTCGCAGCCGGGTTCCCTCCGCGGGTCGCGGCGAACGCGTTCATGGCCCTCGACAGCTACATCCTGGGGTTCGAGCGGCAGCGTGCCAACCTCTCCCTGAGCGACGAGGCGGGCACCACGGACGCGGCCCGGGAGACCCTCGCCGCCGTCCCGCCCGGCGCGTTCCCATCCCTGGTCCGTGTCGCGGAGGAGTACGCGGCGGAGCCCTACGACGACGAAGCGACCTTCGCGTTCGGCCTCAGCCTGCTCCTGGACGGGCTTCAGCGCCTGCTGGAGGCCGCGCCCGGCTGAGCTTCCCGTCCGGGGAGTCCGGCGACGAAGGCGGCGATGTCCGCGGCGACGCGGGCGGGTTCCTCCCAGTAGACGGCGTGTCCGGCGCCGGGATACACGACCAGACGGGAGCAGGGGATGGCCGCCCTGAGAGTCTCCTGGTCGCTTCGCGGCAGCACCGCATCGCGCTCGCCCCACACGATCAGGGTGGGGGCGGTGATCGCGCCGAGCTCGGCGAGCGAGTCGTCCTCGAGCAGCCCCCGCACGGTCGCCGTCCACACCCGGGCCGGCACCTTCAGGCTCTCCTGAACCATGCTCTCCACGAACGCCGGCGGCACAGGCTGGGACAACGTGCTCTCCGCGAAGGCGCGCACGAACGCGGGGTCGACAGGGTCCGTCAGCGTGGACACCGTCGACTCCCACAGGTCCAGGGCGACCTGCTTGTCACGCAGGCTGGCGGGCGAGCCGAGCATCACGAGGCCCAGGGTGCGCTCGGCCTGGTCCACGGCGAAGCGCCTGGCGACGAAGCCGCCGCTGGAACCGCCCACGACGACGGCGGCCGGGACGTGGATCGCGTCCAGGAACGCGGCGAGGTCGGTCGCGTACTCGCGAGGGCTGTACCCGTCCGCGGGCCGGCTCGCGTCGCCGTGCCCGCGCTGCGTCACTGCGAAGACGTGGAGGGAGCCGGGAAGGTGTGGCAGCACGCGCCCGAACGAGCGCCACGAGTCTCCGACGGCGTGCAGGAGCACCAGCGGGACGCCCGAGGCGTCGCCTTGCTCCACGTACGGGAGCCTGATCGGGCCAGGAAGCTCAGCGGACCTCTCAACGGGTGCGTCGTCCGCCACGTCCACCTCTTTCGATCGGGCCGTCCGCACCTGCTCCGCGTGCGATGCGATGGCCGATGATTCCCGCACGCGCAGGCGCTCACCCGCTCGGATCGGCCGACCGTCGCGGGGCGCCTGCGCGTGCCGCTGCCCGCCCGCCGACCGGCTCAGGCCGGCTCGACCTCGGGGACGAGCAGCCGCTGCGGCCGCTCCGCGGTGCGCAGCATGCCGACGCCGAGCCACACGAACCAGGCGATCTGCAGCAGACCGAACAGGATCCCTGCGTCCTTCAGCGGCGGGACCACAGAGACGAGCCCAGTGAAGCCGACCGCCACGCCCAGCCAGCCCAGCACTCTGGAGAAGGCGCCGCTGCGGAGGGCGGTGACGCTCACGAGGAGGACCCACAGGCCACCCAGAAGCTCGCCGCCGGAGCCGCCGAGGCCCTGCGCCACCGGCTCCACCGCCTGCCACAGGGTCGCGGCTCCGCCGGGGTCGGCGGGGTAGAGGGCGACCGCCGCGGCCATGCCGGCGTTGAAGACCGTGCCGCTCGCCACGAGGACGAACGCCCACAGCAGGCCGGCCGCGGTCGCCACCTGCATCAGGAACGGCGCCGAGGCCTTGAGGCGTGCGTGCAGCGAGAGCGCGAGGACGGCGAGGACGATCCCGAAGACCACGTACGTGACCAGGTACATCGCGTGCACGCTCCAGTGATGGGACGCGAGCAGCGCGACCTTCTTCACAGGGTCCGTCACGCCGGGGTAGTCGACCACGACGAGGAAGAAGGGCATGGCCAGCAGATACGCGACGGCGAGGTACAGCGCCGCCACGCCGCCCGCCTTCTGCTGCCCGTTCGCGGTCCGGACGAGGGTCTTCATGGTGTCCTCCGATCTGGCCGGGCGGCGGTCCTGCGTGAGGGGCGCCGCCGAGTCACTGGAATACTTACATCGTAAGTTATAAACTTACACAGTAAGTATGTCAAGCTCCCTGCTCACGGGGCCGGCGCTACGGAGCCGGCGCCGCGGGGCCGGCGGCAACGAAGGAGGCCGATGGGCGGACGGGCGACTGCGGGTCGCGGACCCCGGACTCCGCTGAGCCGCGAACGCGTGCTTCGGGCCGCGCTGGAGCTCGCCGACGAGCGCGGCCTCGACGCTCTCACGATGCGCGAGCTCGGCCGCCGGCTCGGGGTCGAGGCGATGTCGCTGTACAACCACGTGGCCGGCAAGGACGACGTGCTCGACGGCATGCTCGACCTCGTCGTCGCCGAGATCGACCTTCCCGCCGGCGACGTCGAGTGGCGGGAGGCCATGCTCAGGAGGGCCGTCTCGGCCCGCGAGGCGTTCACCGCCCACCCGTGGGCGAGCCTGCTGCTGGACTCCCGCGAGAGCAGCGGCCCGGGGAGGATGCGCTACTTCGAGTGGGTCATCGGTACGCTGCGGCGGGCCGGGTTCTCCGTCGAGCTGGCGCTGCGCGCCTTCTCTGCCATCGACAGCTACGTCTACGGGTTCCGGCGGCAGAAGACCAACATGGCCGCTGGAGAGGGCGGTTCCCAGGAGATGGCGGAGGCCTTTCTCTCCGCGATCCCCGCGGACGAGTTTCCGTACCTGCTCGAGGTCACGCGGCACATGATGCAGGTCGGGTACGACGAGGACGCCGACTTCGCGTTCGGTCTCGGCCTGATCCTCGACGGCCTCGAACGGGCTCGCGACGCCTCGCCCGGCGTGTGAGGGCGCCGTCGCCGCGGGCGTGGCGGTTCCATGCGTGGCGGGGGTCGCCGTCCCGTCGGGCCCGCCGTCCGGTCAGTCGCCGCCGGTCACTCGCCGCCGCGCACCGCCGCGGCGACCCAGGCGCACCACGCATCCATGCCGTCGCCGGTGCGCGCCGAGACCTCGAACACCGTGAGCGTGGGGTTGAGGCGGCGTGCCTCTGCGCGCAGCGTCTCCAGGTCGAAGTCCGAGCCCGGGAGGTAGTCGGTCTTGGTGACCACCAGGCAATCGACGACGGTGAACATGAGCGGGTACTTGAAGGCCTTGTCGTGGCCCTCCGGCACGGAGAGCAGCATGACCCGGCGGTGGGCGCCGGTGTCGAACTCGGCCGGGCACACCAGGTTGCCGACGTTCTCGACCACGACCATGTCGTAGGCCGACAGGTCGAGCTCGTTGAGCGCCGCCTCTACCATGCTGGCGTCGAGGTGGCAGGCGCCGCCGGTGTGCAGCTGCACCGCCTTGACGCCGGCCGCCGCCATCTTCTCCGCGTCCACCGTGGACTCGATGTCGCCCTCGATGACGGCGGTGCCGATGCCGGCCTCGCGCAGGCGGCGGATGGTCTCGAGCAGGAGGGTGGTCTTGCCGGCGCCGGGCGAGCTCATGACGTCCAGCAGGAACGTGCCTGACTCGTTGAGGCGTCCGCGCAGGGCATCTGCGAGTCCGGTGTTCTCGGAGAGCACCGCCTTCTTGATGTCGATCGTGCGTATCTCTGCCATGGCGTTGCTCCTAGATGACGTCGATGCTCTCGATGCGCAGCTCGTTGCCGGCCGTGAGCTCGAGCTCGGTTGCTGAACAGACGCTGCACGCCGCGCCGTCGCCGGCGTGCAGGTCGACAGGGGAGGCGGCCCCGCACGAGCGGCACGTGAAGAGCGCCTTGCTGCGCCGCACGCGGAGCGTCGCGTCCGCAGCCACGGTGCCCTCGCTGACGAAGTCGAAGTAGCGCTGCATGCACTCCTCGTCGAGGTCGCGCAGCTCGCCGACCTCGAGGTCCACGGCGAGCACGCGCGCCGCACCGGCCTCCTCGGCGTGCTGAAGGACCACGCCCACGATGCTCTGCAGGATCGCCAGCTCGTGCATCAGCGCGTGCTCGTCACCAGAGGCGTCGTGAGGCGGTCGCGGCGACCGATACGGCGCCGCGGCCGCCGGCGGAGCGCGAGTTCGAGGTCGGCTGTGGAGACAACGTTGGACCCAGGCGTCTGTGTCATGTCGGGTGCTCTTGGCTCTGGAGCGCCTGTCGCGTTCGGCGTCCAGGCGCGGCGCTCGTCGGGACATGAGCGTGGCACGTGGCGTCGAGGTTTGGCAACCCGTGACACGTGGCCGATGACGGCTGTGACCGGGCCCGCGCGGCCGCTCCGCTCCGACCCGGCAGCCGCGCCCTTGACAGATCGGTGGTTCCGCTGCAAACGACCAACATGCGATTGTGAATGCATTCGCAATCCACTACCCTAGGGGCACTTCTGGACCGGCAGCCTGAAAGGAGCGGCCTGACGCACGTCGATGACTCATCCTGTGACGCCCTCGCCGCGACCTGGGGCGTCAGTCGAATCCGGTCGCTCACCCCGGGCGGCCGCCTTGTCAAATCGAGCGAGGTCCGATGACAGTCTCATTCATCAGGAGCGAAGACTTCCCCGCGTTCTTGGCCGCCTTGATCGAGGTGCGGCCGGTGTACGGGCCGGTGGCCAAGCGCTCCCGCTTCGCCTTCGAGCGCCTGGAGGCGCCCGACGAGCTGCGGCTCGACTACGATGTCACCATCCTGCCGCCGAAGAAGCTGTTCTTCCCGCCTGAGCAGGACTTGGTGCACTTCGACGAGAGCGGGTACCGGTCGGCGCTTGCGCCGGCCAAGAAGATCCTCTTCGGCGTCCACTTCTACGACGTCAAGGCCATCGACCAGACCGACCTGCTCTTCTCGGAGCGCAACTACGACGTCAACTACATGGCGAACCGCCAGGCCACGACGATCATCGCGTCCAATATCCAGACAGTCTCCCCGCGCGCCTTCTTCGCCAGCGTGGGCGCCGACGTGCAGCCTCAGGGGCATGACGCCTTCCTCACGCAGATCGCGGACGGCTACGTGTTCGAGGCGCGCACCGACCACGGCAAGGCGCTGCTGCCGTTCGGCGAGTTCCGGCCGGCCACCGACGAGCAGGTCGCCGAGGCCGCCCAGGTCAACGCGGCCGCGCTGCAGCAGTGTCCCGAGAAGCTGGACCACGACACCGCCGCCATCGCCGCCAAGGTGCGGGCCGCCTTCGGCGACGAGGAGCTGTGGTCGTCGCTGGCGGCCGACTGCTTCTCCTGCGGCACCTGCAACACGGTGTGCCCCACCTGCTACTGCTTCGACGTGCAGGACACGTGGAACGTCGACCAGACGTCCGGTCGGCGCACCCGGTACTGGGACGGCTGCCTCACCGAGGACTTCGCCAAGTGCTCGCTCGGCGAGGGCGCCTGCGAGAACTTCCGCGAGAAGCGCGGCTCGCGCTTCCGCCACCGCATCATGCGCAAGGCGACCTACCTGAACGAGAAGCTCGGCGGCCCGGCCTGCGTCGGGTGCGGTCGCTGCTCGGCCGGCTGCACCGCCGACATCGCCGACCCCGCGCGAGTCATCAATCAGATCATGGCCTCGTGAGGAGCGCAGAGATGGATCACCAGTGCCATTGGACAGACCTAGAGAACATCTTCATGCCCCGCGAGGCCACCATCGTCCGCAGCGTCCAGGCGACCCCCACGGAGACGCACTTCACGCTCAAGATGGCGGACGGTGAGCCCATGGAGTTCGAGCCCGGCCAGATCGTCGAGCTCTCGCTCTTCGGCTACGGCGAGATCCCCATCGGCTTCGCCAGCTCGCCGACGCGGCACAACACCTTCGACCTGGTCGTACGCTCGGTCGGCCGCGTCTCCGGGGCCGTCACCAAGCTCGGCAAGGGCGACTCGGTGTACGTGCGCGGGCCGCTGGGCAAGGGCTTCGACCTCACCAAGATGCGCGGCCGCGACGTGCTCATCGTGGCCGGCGGCATCGGCCTCTGCCCGACGCGCAGCCTCATCCAGTACATCCTCGACCGCCGCGACGAGTTCAATCGCTTCATCCTCTTCTACGGCTCCCGCGAGCCGGGGCTGCAGCTCTTCACCGACGACCTCGCCAAGTGGCGCGAGGACCACGACGTCGAGTTCTTCGAGACCGTCGACCGTGGCGACCCCACGTGGACGGGCAACGTCGGCGTCATCACCACGCTCTTCCCCAAGGTCGCGCTCGACTCTGAGACGAGGGCGGTCATCTGCGGCCCGCCGATCTTCTACCGGTTCGTGATCCACGAGCTCGACCAGCTCGGCATCCCGCGCCAGAACGTGTTCGTCGACCTCGAGCGCCGCATGAAGTGCGGCGTGGGCAAGTGCGGCCACTGCCAGATCAACGACAAGTACGTGTGTGTCGACGGCCCGGTGTTCCCGTTCGCCGACGTCCAGGGTCTCGAGGAGGCGTTCTGATGGCCAAGAAGGCAAGCAAGCCAAAGGTCGCGTTCTTCGACTTCGCCAGCTGCGAGGGCTGCCAGATCGAGCTCACCAACTTCGGCGACGCGGCGTTCCTCGAGCTGCTCAACCACGTCGACATCGTCGAGTTCCGCGAGGCGATGTCGGAGAAGACCACCGAGCCCATCGACGTGGCCTTCATCGAGGGCAGCTTCACGCGCGAGGCCGACCGTGCGCGCCTGGAGAGCATCCGCAAGCGCGCCGCGATCGTGGTCTCGTACGGCCAGTGCGCGTCGGGCGCCGGCATCAACGCGCTCAAGAACCACCAGGACGACTACAAGAGCTTCGTGTACGGGGCCGATGCGGAGCAGCCGCACCTCGACTCGCAGAAGGCGCTGCCGGTGTCGGCGGCCATCAAGGTGGACTACGCGGCTCTCGGCTGCCCGGTCAACAAGTACGAAGTGTTGCAGATCATCGCTCACCTGCTGCACGGCAAGGAGCCGGTGATCCCCAACTATCCGGTCTGCGTGGAGTGCAAGCGCCGCGAGACCGTGTGCCGCTGGGACGAGGACGACCACTGCCTCGGCATGGTCGCGCGCGCCGGCTGCTCGGCGCCCTGCCCCGCCTACGGCGTCCCCTGCGAGGCCTGCCGCGGCATGATCGACAAGCCCAACGTGGCCGCCCTGGAGAAGGTGCTCGTGGAGCGCGCCGGGTTCTCGCAGAAGCGCGCCGCCGAGAAGGCGTTCATGTTCACCGCCATCGACCTGGAGGCCGTCTCATGACTTCCAAGACTCGTATCAAGGTCGACCACCTCACCCGTGTGGAGGGCCACGGCAACATCGTGGTCAACATCAACGACGGCGTGGTCGAGAAGTGCGAGTGGCAGGTGCCCGAGGCCCCGCGCTTCTTCGAGTCGATGGTGCGCGGGCGTCACTACTCCGAGGTCGCCCGCATCACGAGCCGCATCTGCGGCATCTGCTCCATCGGCCACACCCTGGCCTCGGTCAAGGCGTCGGAGGACGCGCTCGGCATCAAGGTCAGCGAGCAGAGCTGGAAGCTCCGCGAGCTCATCAAGCACGCCGAGAACTTCGACTCGCACATCCTGCACATCAACGTCCTGGTCGCCCCGGACCTGCTCGGGGCCCCCTCGGTGTTCCCGCTCGTGGCCACGCACGCCGACGTGGTCGCCCGTGCCCTGCGCCTCAAGCGCCTGGCGCACGAGTGGGGCTCGCTCATCGGCGGCCGCACCACGCACCCGATGAGCATCGTGCCGGGCGGCATGGCCGCGGTGCCCAGCACCAAGGAGCTCAAGGAGCTGCGCGAGAAGATCATCGCCGCCGTGCCGGACATCGAGGCGGCCGTGGCGACGGTGGCGGCACTGGCCCCGGCCGTGCCGGCGTTCGACCGCCCGACGGAGTACATCGCCCTGTCCAACGACAAGGACTACGGGCTGTACGACGGCGACATCCAGTCGCTGCTGCCCGACGGCACGAAGTCGCGCTACCCGGTGGCCGACTACAAGTCGGTGACCAACGAGTTCGTGGTGCCGCAGTCCACGGCCAAGTACACGAAGAACAAGATGGACTCGTACGCCGCCGGCGCCCTGGCGCGCTTCAACAACAACTACGACAGGCTGCACCCCAAGGCGAAGGAAGTGGCGGAGCTTCTCGGTATCCAGCCGATCTGCACCAACCCCTACATGAACACCGTGGCGCAGTGCGTCGAGGCCGCCTCCGACGTGTACGAGTCGCTCGCGATCCTGGACGAGCTCATCGCGGCGGGCACGGAGCTCGAGCCGCTGGTGGAGCCGAAGAAGTTCGGCTCCGGCGCCGGCGCCACCGAGGTGCCGCGCGGCATCCTCTTCCACGAGTACGCCTACGACCTCGAGGGCATGTGCCTCGGCGGCAACTGCATCATCCCGACCAACCAGAACCACAACAACATCCAGCACGACTTCGACAAGCTCGTGCCCGAGCTCATCGAGCAGGGCAAGGACGAGAAAGAGATGGAGCTCGCGCTGGAGATGCTGGTGCGCTCCTACGATCCGTGCATCTCGTGCTCGACCCACTACCTCGACGTCAAGTTCGTGCGTTGAGCGGCGGGCGCTGCCCGAGGTGCGCTATCTCGTAGGAGTCGGCAACTACATGGGCGGGGACGACGCCGTCGGTCCACGCGTGATCGAGCATGTCGTGGCGCACGGCCTCGACCGCGGGTTCGCGGCCGTGGACCTCTCCACGGACGCCCTCAGTCTCGTCGCGTATCTCAGCGACGAGACTGAGGGCATGCTCGTGGTCGACGCGGCTCGTCTCGGCCTGGACCCGGGCGACTATCGCATCTTCACCCCGGACGAGGCCGAGACGCAGAAGCAGCTCTCGGGCCTGACGACGCACGAGGGCGACGTGCTCCGCGTGCTCGAGATGGCCGAGTCTGCCGGGTTCCCTATGCCGCGGATGGCCGTCATGGGCATCGAGCCGTGCGACATGGAGCCCGGAGCCGCGCTCTCGGCGGTCCTCGCCGAGCGCGTGCCGGCGTACGCGGCCGCGGCCGTCGAGCACCTCGCGGGGATGTGATGACGGTGCTGCTCGCCGCCAGGTCAGCCGGAAGAGACCCGTGGGACGCGGACCGTGAACACGCTGCCGCGTCCCTCCTCGCTCTGCAGCGAGACGTCGAGCCCGTAGAGGCCGGCGATCTCCCGGACGATGGCGAGGCCCAGGCCCACGCCGTCGGCGTAGTGCTTCACGGCAGGGTCGGCGCGGTAGTCCTCGGCGAAGACACGGGTGAGGCAGCGCTCGGGGATGCCGATGCCGCGGTCACGGACGGAGACCTGGAGCCGGCCGTCGTCCGCCGCCGCCACGGCGACCTCCACGAGGCCGCCCGCGTGGGAGTAGACCACGGCGTTCTCGACGAGCTCGGAGAGCAGCGCGACCAGCTGCGTGAGGTCACACTGTGCCTCGTCTGGCCCGTCGTGGGCGAGGACCGCGACCTCGACGTCGTGCGCGCCGGCGAGCGCGGCGTTGCGCTCCACCGCCTGGGCGAGCGCCTCACCGAGGCGGCAGGTCCCCGGCTCCAGCGCCTCCCGGTCGACGCAGCGCAGGTCGGCCAGCAGGCGCCGTTTGGCGAGCGCCGCGAGCGCTGCGTCGATGCGTGCGTGGATCTTCTCCACGACCTTGCGGGTGGCGTCGGGCACCTCGCCGGTGTAGCCCTCCAGGATCACGTTGACGTAGCTCTGGACGGCCGAGAGGGGCGACTTGATCTGGTGCGAGGCCTGTCGGAGGTAGCGGGCCTTCTCCGCGTTCGCGCCGTCGACCACCTCGGTGAGATCGGCGAGGCGCCGCGCGTCTGCCTCCCGCGCCTCTTCGAGCGCCGCGATGGTGCGGCTCTGGGCGGCGAGCAGGCCGGCGACGACGCCCGCCGCGGAGCCGCCGACCAGGCGGCCGTCCGGGAGTGCGGAGCGCTCCAGGGCCGCTGCCACCTCGGGCTCGCCGCTGGTGTCGAGAACCAGGTCCACGTCGTCGTCGGCGGCGAGCTCGTCGAGGCGGCCGTCGATGCGGCAGCGCAGGCCGCGCTCGCGGGCCAGGGCGATCCCGGGCGCGGCGGGGTCGGCGGCGACCACGTAGCGGACCTCGACGCCCGGGACGCCGAGCAGATCCTCAAGGACCGCGCGGCCCTGGGGACCTGCGCCCACCAGGGCGATCACATACATGTGCTCATCCATAATGCTGTGTCTCCTGTCGGGCACGGCGTAGTATCTGGGCAGTAGGCCCAATCCGACACCTGAACGGAGGTCGAGTCGTGAAGAAAGTCTACGTCATTGACGACGAACCGAGCATCGTCGAGACGGTCACCATGGTGCTCGAGAGCAAGGGCTACCAGGTCGCGGCGCAGAACGACGACAAGGACGTCGTGGACCACGTGGCGGAGTTCGGCGCCGATTTGGTCATCGTCGACGTCATGCTGCCCGAGGACGACTCGGCCGGCTTCAAGATGGCGCGCGACCTCAAGGCCGACGAGCGCACTCGCGACCTGCCCGTGCTCATGCTGTCCGCAGTCAACGAGGCGGGCATCTTCCCGGGCAAGTTCTCCAACAAGGACATCGACGACTCGTGGCTGCCCGTGTCGGAGTTCGTCGAGAAGCCGGTGAAGCCCGCCCTGCTCATCGAGAAGGTGCAGGCGCTCTGCCCGAACTGACGGGACTGCACGCCGGCCGGCTCGCCTCCGGCGGGGCCGCACACGGTGACCTGCGTTCGAGGCCGCCGGCCGCAGGGGCCGGCGGCCTCGTCCGCGCGGTGCCTGCATACCCTTGGAGCCGCGTGTCTTTCGCGGCCGCTGCGGGATCTTCGTGGTCCGAGGCTCTCCCCGTACGCGTGCCCCACGGATCACTCGCCGGCGACCCTCTCGTCGAAGAACAGCGGGTGCGCCGGCGGGCGCAGGCAGTGCGCCATGTAGTTGGTCAGCGAG
>Ga0172371_10001517_pt1 | contig 36967 bp, 35 predicted proteins | sample Lak12m_FD_114543 | JGI IMG/M metagenome (GOLD analysis project Ga0172371, IMG submission 114543) | Freshwater microbial communities from Kabuno Bay, South-Kivu, Congo - kab_022012_12m | ecosystem: Environmental > Aquatic > Freshwater > Lake | place: Democratic Republic of the Congo: South-Kivu... | reverse complement strand
TTGGCTATCCGCGGTCTACCACCGTGGAATTCACTGCCCAGGGGCCTGGCATTGGCGGCACGGTCGCCATAAAGCACGGCATTCCCCTCCAGGGTATTCGCGTTAGTGGGGACACGTCGTATACTCTCAATGATCGCCTGACTGTAATGGGAGCGGCGACTTGGCTGTTTCCGTGGGCAGGGGAATCCGATGAGCTGTATAACGGCGGTGCGGCGGAGCGCAAATGGTCGAGCAAGCCTCAATGGTGGACCATCGAGGGAGCCGGTGCGTTCGCGATGAACGGCTCTACGGCATTTCTCGGAGGATTACGGTACGACTCGTTCGAAGTAAACTTCAACAATGCATCCGACATCAACGGGATTCTGGGCTTGGCTTCGGACGAGGCCGACCTGAGACTCACGTCCTGGATACCCTTTGTCGGGGTTCTAGCCCATCACGGCGCTGCAAAATTCGGCCTGTTAGGCACTCCATGGCTACTCGGGTCAGCGAAGTACGGGCAGACCATAGGTGGTACCAATGTAAGGTATAATGGATCCGGCAATATCAAGTCCGGTTACTTCCTCGAAGCCTTCGGTGAGTACGGCATGAATATGGCAGGAGCCGCCGTGGCTCTGTTCGTCAAATGGACTTGTGTCCATGGGACCTCCACACTGGATCTCGACAGGGACCCCAGCATCCCGGGTCCCGCGACGACCGATACCTTCGATCTCTCGGTCGATCGCCAGAACTGGATATTCGGCGCAACTGCGTCTCTCAGCTTCTACACTCCATTCTGAAAAGGAGCCTTTCCGGGGAGGATTCAGCGGCCAAGCGATCCCTCCCCGTCCCCCCACGATATTCGTTTATGTTCTCGTTTTCTCAAATGGCCCTCCGTCCGGAGGGTCTTTTGTTTTCGGGTTAATGAATGCGGGGCAAACTCAACAAGCAACCACAGAGATGCCAAGAGAGAAACCTATTTGACCACCTTCAGCATCTGCTTGAACGCGTCCCCTTCAGCCTTCTTCAGCAATTCGAAGAGCGCGGTCTCCGCGCTGGTGATCGAGCCGCCGGCCTGTTTGCATCGCTCCAGACCGATGGCCTTGTTCTCGGGTGTACGTGAGGATACCGCGTCCGCGACCACCTGGACCTCATAGCCCATGGAGACCAGGTCGGCGACAGTCTGGTATACGCAGACGTGACATTCTATACCCGTGATGAGGACCTGCTTGCGGCCTAGGGCTTGGAAAGCCTTCATGAATGGCTCCTCCCCGCAGCAGCTGAAGCTGAGCTTGGTGATGGGCTCGCTGCACTGGAGCAATTCCTTGACCGGAGGGACTGTGGGACCGAGCCCCCTGGGATTCTGTTCGGTCCATACCACGGGAATCCCCAGAATGCCGGCACCGGTGACCATCTTGACGTTTCCTTGAATCATCGCTTCTCTTTCGTACATTGCGGCGGCCAGTTTTTCCTGCACGTCTATGACCACAAGAACGGTATTTTCACGTACGAGCATCGTTTCCCTCCTCCATAACTTATGGGCCAGGCACAATTTGCCGAGAACTATAGGTTTTTCTGTTTGACGGATGCCGAGTTGGGATTACCGACAATGTTTGACGTGTAATCCGAAAGGGGTATTGACACGAGCTGTTGAAATGTCAGGACTCTCAACATCTCCGGAAGATGGTGAGCGGTTTTGTCTCTATCGTGCAGAAGAACCACGTCGCTGGGCCGGGCTTGTTTCAGGGACTCGATCACGGTTGTGGAAGTCCTCGGGAACGATCCCAAATCCATTTGCCAGTCGTGGGTATCGAGGTCCCACCAGGCAATCCGATAATTGAGGTCCGAGAGCAGGGTCTGACAGGCGGTGTACGTCTTTCCTGACCCCTCGCTGCCGAATGGGAATCTGAAAAAACGGTTCTGCCTCGGTTGTTCCAAACCTGCTTCCTTGATGAGATCCTTGATCAGCTCGCACGTGGAGATGATCTCCTTCTCCGCGCGCTTCACAGAGATCGTTGAGAAATCAGGGTGATCATAAGAATGATTGGCGATGTCGTGACCCTCTTTGAGGGCTCGGAGTGCCAGGTCACGGAGTTTCGGGACCGCCAGATTTCGCCCCAATACGAAAAAAGTGGCTTTGTTACCCGATGCAGCCAGAAGGTCCAGGATCTTGGACGTGCAGGCCAGCGGACCGTCGTCAAAAGTCAGAAACAAGGAGTGATTGTCCCCGGGTGCTTCGAGAGATTCGTCCTTGCCCCTATTGCGGCGCAGCGGCGGCCCCAGCGGCCGCGTGTCCCCGCGTTTGGGTGCCACATGGTCCTCGGAAAGCCCCAGGGCTCGCATCAGAACGTCGGTTGCCAGGGAAGGGTCCAGAAGGCTTCCTCCGACCACTCCGGCACCCAGGGAAAGAAACCCCCTGCGCGACACGGCTGCAGGAGCAGCGTCGGGTTTGGTATTCTCCAAATTGAATTGAATATTGGGAGTTGTCTTCATTCCGTTATGACTGGGGGCAGTCTTTCCGGACTTTACATTCATTTGAAAAATCCCAGTGATACCGCATGATAACAGATCAGGGTCGCATGTCAAACAGTATTTGGCGGTTACAACCGGCTTCGAGACCTGCGACCAGTTTTGAAGAAGAAGGCGCCACGTGTTCAGAAAGGAAAGCCCGAATCAGGCCTTGTAAACAGCGCGACCGGCTATCTTGGACCTTATTTCTTCCTTGACCTCGGTGCTCAGTCTCAGAATTGCAATCCCACCGCATTTACCGCAGGTCTTGCCCCGCGGGGTGCCCTCGTCTTCCAGCAGTCGCACTATCTTTTTGTAATCGGTTGTAATGAGGCTCCTGCCGCAAAACGGGCATTCGATCAGAACCCTGTCATCAGTCAGGACTATGGTGGCGGACTTGTATTTCTTGTCCATTATCCCACTCAAGAGGGTATCCGGCTGAGCGGGGCTGCCTCACCCGCTCAATCATTGGCCGACGTGTGCCCGGGAGCCGGGCCCAGAATATTCAGAGGAGATTTTCCATCTCCGGCTTGTCCTGAAATGTAGTCGAATTCGTCTCTAACGATTTCCGCAACCTTCTTGTAAAGGGTTCGCAGAGGGATCTCCGCCGGACAGGCTTCAGTACAAAGGTTGCAATCTATGCAACGGCCCGCCATGTGGACCGCCCGTGTAAGATGAAACATCGGATTTTCAGGGGGAATGTCTCCTGTGCGGATCAGAGCGTCTTCTTCCAGCGTGCAAACATTGCAGAAACACACGGGACAAACGTCACGGCAACCATAACACTTTATACAGCGATCGAATTCGCGCGACCAATAGGCGAGCCTTTCATTGAGGTCTCTCGCCATTATCTCCACCACCGACGCGTTGGTCACGGGCTCAGCCTTCTCTCCGGCCACGAACTCGTCTGGGAAAGGCTTTCTGCACTCGTGAAGACCCGCGAGTTCCGAGGGACAGGCGATTCCTACTCGAATTATCCGCCGCACGTCCTGGACTTGATTCCAGCGCAATAGCTCGTTGAGGGCCCGATCATCGCATCCTCTGAGGAGCACTCCGAAGGATTTGTCCGGATAGTTCTGGAGCAAAGTCAACAGGACCTTAGCTATGGGATACCGGGAATCTCCCGGTGCGCTGAGATCCCCAAGGCTCAGACCGTTGTTAAGGTCCTCGAGGGTCTGGAATACGTGAGGAAAGATGTTGCCCTCCTGGTCCCTGAGTCCAAGAAACGCGTTGATCTTTCCTTCATCCATCAGTGACTTAACGTGGTTTCTTACTTGCTCGATCATATTGTGTACCGAAGTAGTATGTATAAGATGGTTTCTTCCAATGGCCGAAAAGCAAACACCGTGCAGGACCGACCGCCGACTAACCGGCCTGCCGCTCCTCTGGGGCTCGGCGTAGCGGAGAAGGTCCAAGCTTACGGATCTTTTCCACAAAGTCCGTCACAACCTGAGCGAAACGGGGGCCCTCAGCAGAAGACACCCATTTCAGGTTAAGCCTCTCCGGGTCAATGCCGGAAAACTCCAGCAGTTTCTGCATGAAGGCCATTCTCTTTATTGTCATGTAATTACCGTACAGGTAATGGCAATCTCCGACGTGTCACCCGCCTACGAAGACGCCGTCGGCTCCCTTCTGGAACGCCTTCAGTATCTGATGCGGACCGACCGTCGCGGAGCAGAGCGTTCTTATGGTCCGGAGATTGGGGGGATACTGGAGGCGGCTTACTCCTGCCAGGTCCGCGCCCGCGTATGCGCACCAGTTGCACAGGAAGCCTACTATTACCGGTTCGAATTGCTCACTGGACATGTGGTTTCCTCTGAAAAGGGGGCAACGACTCGCTGTCTTTCCCCTTCTTAGGTTTCATCAACTTGCGAGGGCCTGCTCGATCTGAGCGTAAATCTGCCGGCTGGAGAAGCCATCCAGTCTGGCGCTCCCGGAGGGGCAAGTCGCGGCGCAGCCTCCGCAGCCCTTGCACAGCACCTTGTTCACTTGGCAGACACCTCGTTCCGGGAGGAAGTTTATTGCACCGTAAGGGCAGACCTCCACGCATCCCAGGCACCCGCAGCAAGTTTCCGCGTTGATGTCCGCAACGATCCCGCTTGTGAAGAGTGCTTCCTTGGAGAGCACTCCCGCCGCTCTGGACGCAGCGCCCAAACCCTGTGAGACTGCTTCCCGGATGGTCGAGGGAAAACGCGCGCTTCCGCACAGGTAAACGCCATCGGTGGCAAAATCAAGGGGTTTGAGCTTGACGTGTCCTTCCAGGAAGAAGCCGTTCTCGTTCACCGGAACCTTCAGCATGGTGGAGATTTCGCCGGCGTCCTCCTGAGCGATGAGCGGCGTGGACAGCACAGTCAAGTCGGCAGGAAGGACTATGTCTTTGCCCATCCGCAGATGATAAACCCGGACGTGGCCTTCTTCCACCGCTGGAGGCATCGAGGGGTCGAAAGTTACGTAACGGACCCCCAGTTCCTTGGAACGGCGGAACATATCTTCGTTTTCCACTCCGTACATCTGCATGTCCCGGTAAAGGACCGTGACCTTGGCGTCTGGATTGGCCTCCTTGAGCAATATGGAGTTCTTGACCGCGGTCATGCAGCAGATCCGGGAGCAGTAGGTTCGTTCCCGGCACCGGGAACCTACGCACTGGATCATCACCACGTCTTTGGCTTCCGGTCTGCCATGTTTGAGCAGGGTTTCCAGCTCCAGATGGGTGATTACCTTGTCCCCGTCGTAGCCGAAAAGTCCTTCAGGTTTAAGCACCCGGGCCCCGATCGCCACGATGATGGCGCCGGATTTCACTTTGGATTCCGCTCCGTCCTTCCCGATGGTGACCACGAAGTTCCCGACGTAGCCTTCAACCTTACTGACCGTCGCGTTGGTATGGACTGAGATCTTGGGATTGTCTTTGATCCTGCCTGCCAGATCTTCCACCAGCCTGGACGGCGGTTCATTAGCCGGCAGTATCCGGTTGAGGTCGTTGAGGAGGCCTCCGAGGCGTTCCTGTTTCTCCACCAGATCCACTTCATATCCCATGTTGCCAAGAGCCATGGCAGCGGACATCCCGGACACACCGCCGCCTATTACTACTGCTCTGTGTGTCAACCCGAGCTGGATGCGACTCAGTTCACGCAGACGCGCAGCCTTTGCCACGGCCATGCCTATCTGGCCTTTGGCCCGTTCGGTGGCCTTGTCCCCTTCCCTCATGTGGACCCATGAGCACTGATCCCTGATGTTGGCCATCTCGAAGAGATACGGATTGAGGCCGGCCTCTTCACACGCGCTCATGAAAAGGGGCTCGTGTGTGCGGGGTGTGCACGAGGCTACCACTACTCGGTTGAGTTTTTCTCTTGGGATGGCTTCCTTGATCTCGTTGATGCCACCTTCGGAGCAGGTGTAAAGATTCTCCTGAACAAAGGCCACGTTGGGTAGAGTCTTTGCGTACTCGACCAGTTCCTTCATCTGGAGATAGCCCGCGATGTTGGAACCGCAGTCGCAAACGAAGACTCCAATACGGATGTCTGATTTGGATTGGTCTTTCAATCTGTTGTCTCCCTCACACGGCCAGGGCTCGGCCGCCGGTCATGACCACCTCGGCAGCCCGGGCTGCTGCGCTGCTGGCCTGAGCCACGGATTCGGGAATGTCCAGTGGACCCTGAGCGCACCCGCAGGTAAATATTCCCGGAACGTTCGTATCGAGCGGCCTGTTGGGATGCGTCTTGACGAAGTTGTTCTCTTCCAGTTCCAGGCCGAGCATTTTCGCCAGGGCAGTTATTCCCTTGGACGGAGAGCACGCATTTGCAAGAATGACCATGTCCAGGGTCATGCTCACAACTCTGCGCTGTTCGGTGTCCTCGTAATATACCACCGGGTTCAGATCTTCGTCTTGCAGGACCTCGGCTACTCGCCCCCGGATGTACTTGAGATTCGAGACTGTCGCTCCGCGCACCTTGTATTCTTCGAAGCCTTTTCCTACAGTTCTGAGATCCATGTAGAAAATGAAGGATTCTGTTTCATGCTCGTGCTCTCTGGCGATTATGGCTTCCTTGATGGAGTGCATGCAGCAGTAGCTGGAACAGTACTTATGGAACCGGAAGTCCCTGGATCCCACGCACTGTATGAATCCCAGTCTCTTGGCCGTATGGCACTTGTGGATGTGCTCTTCAAGCCATTTCTGCTCCTGCTGCAGCTTTGCCAGTTGTGGCTGATCTTCGGCCTTCTCGGCCTTCTTGATCAGCTTTGCTACTTCTTTCAACCTTGCTTCGCCCCGGATCACCGACGGTCTGCTCAGATGGCCCTTTGTGGGGCCGCCGGCGCTCAGTAATCGCTCCATTTCCAACGACGATATGACGTTGGGAAGCTTGCCGTAACCGTATTCCGGGATCTGGGTAGCATCGAACAGCTCGTACCCTGTTGATACTATCACCGCGGCCACGTTCAGCTCCACGTCGTGCGGCTTCTGCTCGTAATCCACGGCCTTGGCCTGGCAGACTTTGGCGCATACTCCGCACTTGCCGCCCTGCAAGACTTTGCAGGAATTGGGATCAATAGTAAAAACGGACGGGATGCCCTGAGCATAATCCTTGTAGATGGCCTTACGGTCATCCAGCCCGAAGTTAAATTCGTTGGGCACCTTCGTAGGGCATTTTTCGGCACATGCACCGCACGCGGTGCAGCGGCTCTGATCCACGTACCGGGCCTTCCTGTGGACCATGGCTTTGAAATCGCCCACCTGTCCCGAGAATCCTGTCACATCGCTGTAAGCCAGAACATTTATGTTGGGATGCCGACCGACATCCAGCAGCTTAGGCGACAGAATTCATATTGTGCAGTCATTGGTGGGAAAGGTCTTGTCCAACTGGGCCATCTTGCCGCCGATGCTGGGGTTCTTCTCGACCAGATGAACCTTGATGCCCATCTCGCCAAGGTCCAGGGCAGCCTGCATTCCGGCTATCCCACCGCCGATTATGAGGACCTCTTTTGATGCCATAGTGTTACCGTCCTGGTGAAAGACGCTTGAGTCAACTTGAGCCGATGATGGATCGCCTCGTTCAGACCTTCAGGGTCTGAGCCAGGAGATCGTTGATGTCCCTTATCTTAAGTTCCAGTTCCATGTCTCGGAGAGCGCAGCTCAGATGCACCCTGCATTTGGGGCAGGCAGTTATCAGAGTCTCAGCTCCGGCCGCAACTGCCTCTTTGAGCCTCGTCTTCTGGATCTCCTTGGAACACGCCGAACAGTTCATCCATGCGCTTGTGCCGCAACAGATTCCGCTTTCCCGGTTGTGGGCCATCTCGTTGAGAGTCAGACCGGGAATGCTGCTGATAAGACTCCTTGGCGGTTCGAATATTCCTGCCTGCCGCCCGAGACGGCACGGGTCGTGATAGGTCACCGTGCCTTCAAAGGAATTGAAGCTGATTGCGCCGGACTTGACCTGATCTGCGAGAAATTCGTAAAAGTGGACCACTTCAAAGCCGAGTTCACCCACTGCCTGCGGATAATACTTCTTGAAAGTCATGTACCCTTCGGGGCAATGGAATATGACCCGCTTGCAGCCCAGTTTCTTTATCAGGCTCACGTTCAGCTCCGCGAGCTTCTGGAAACCCGGCCGGTCACCGTTCCAGAGAAGGTCGTGGCCGCAACAGCGCTCGTCGTCGTGGATCACGGGCTCGATCCCGGCGGCGTTGAGGAGCTTCAAAACGCCCTTGGGGCTCGCCATCATGTCCACACCCCAGTCGTCGCGAAACTCGACATCGAAGAACGGCGCGCATCCCACGAAGAAGTAGGTCTCACCGCTTTCCGATATGCGGCCTGCTTCACGGGCCCAATCGGTCTTGCTCTGCTTCACGTCCAGGGTCTGCAGACGCATGACAGCCTGGAAGAGCCCCCTGTGCGCCGGCGTGCCTCCCTTGCCTTGCCTGACCGCTTCTTCCCTGACCATTCTGACGAATTCGGGGTAGTCAATCTTCGACGGGCACCTTGAACTGCACTGGCCGCAGGAAAGGCACGACCATATGTTCATGTCCTCGAACGGGTTTTCTTCCTGATCCATAAGGACTTTTTCCACCATCAGACGAGGTGAAAAATCAGGGGTTACCCTGGACACCGGACAACTACCCGTGCAGATGCCGCAATCCAGGCAATAGTAAGCTTGCGTCAAATCAACTATATCAGGAAGATTCATGCAGTGGTCTCCCTCTTGACAAGGGGATTCCTTCCCAGCTTGCGTACGTCTTCAGTGAAGTCCCGGATTGTCTCCGCGAAGCGAATTCCCTCAGAAGCAGAGATCCACTCCCTTCGGAGGCGGACATCCTCGATGCCCAGCAGCTTCATAATCTTCCGGGTCTTTTCAATGACTTTCTGTGCTTTTTCATTACCTTCCAGGTAATGGCATTCACCCAGGTGTCAACCGGTTATCAGGACGCCGTCCGCACCCTTTTCGAAGGCCCGGAGGATATACGACGGCACCAGCATACCCGAACACATGACACGTATGAGGCGAATGCTGGGCGGATATTGCATCCGCCCTACTCCTGCCAGGTCCGCCCCGGCATAGGAGCACCAGTTGCACGCAAAAGCCACGATTTTCGGATCATACTCTTCTGACATGTCGTCTCCGTAACAAGGAGGATAAATCAGGCCCGTCCGGATTGTCCGTGGGCGTTGTCGTCCGATTTCTCCGACCAGTACTTGCCGTCTAACGGCTCGTGACTCACCACGATATGGCCGTGTCTATCATGTCGCTTATCTGCTGATCCTTAAAGTGCCGCACTTGTGCTGCACCTGTCGGGCAGGCAACGGCACAGGCGCCGCAGCCCTTGCAGAGAGCCGGGTTGATTTCTGAGACAAACCTACCTCTCTCTATCTCTTTGAGCTGAGGAACCTGGAAAGGACAAGCATCAACGCAGCGTCCACAACCTCTACACAGAAACTCATTCACCACCGAGACCATTCCTGCTGCTTCCACGTAACCCTTGGCCAAAATCTGCGCCGCATGTGAACCCGCAGCCTCAGCTTGAGCTATGGTCTCATCCAAGGGCTTGGGATAATGTGCCAGCCCAGCCAGGAAAATCCCATCGGTAGCAAAATCTACCGGCCTCAACTTCATGTGCGCTTCGAGAAAATACCCATCCTCGTTTGTGGATATTTTGAACAGCCGGGCCAGATCCTTGTTCGTATCGTTGGGCTCTATGGCCGCCGCAAGCACTAAGCTATCAGCATGGAGAACCAACGTCCCCCCTAACACCAGATCCTTCACTCTGACCGTCAGATCTTCCCCAACTTCCACTGTGGGAGGACTATCGGGTTCGTAACGGACGAAGATCACGCCCATCCTACGAGCTTTTTCGTAATAAGGTTCATTAACCCCGAAGGTCCTGATATCTCTGTACAGAACATATACTGTCGCAGCAGGATTGGTCTCTTTCAATTCTATGGCGTCCTTCACCGTGTGGTTGCAGCAGACCTTGCTACACCACGGACGATCTTCGGAACGCGACCCCACACACTGAATGAAAACCGTTGTCCCTGCTTTCACGACCGCAGGGTCGCCGGCCTTCATGGCTTCACTCATCTCGAGATGGGTCCGAATACGAGGATCGGTGCCGTAGCCGTACAAGTCAGGCTTCCATTCTCTGGCTCCTGTCGCAATCACTGTCACACCATGCTGAATTTCAACAGGTTCGGTTCCTTTGGCGGTAACAGTTGTTCTGAAATTTCCGATGAATCCTTGGACATCTCCTACTGAGGAATTGAAGTGAACAGTAATACGATCGCTGGAAGTGACCTTCCGGACGAGTCCCTCAGCGAAGGGACCAACATCCTCGCCCTTGATCGTCCGCGTAAGCTTTAAGGAATTGCCGCCCAGCTTGTCTGTGCTTTCTACAAGATGCACGCAAAAGCCCTGATCCGCTATGTTCAACGCAGCGGTCATACCTGCGACACCGCCGCCGATCACAAGAGCGTTCTCATTCATAGGCAGCCGCTGATCCTGCAGCGGCTCCAGCAACCGTGCCCGTGCCACTGCCATACGTATCAGATCAACAGCCTTGTCTGTGGCCTTGTCCTTTTCCTGCATATGGACCCAAGAGCAATGTTCACGTATGTTGGCCATTTCCACGAGGTACTTGTTCAATCCGGCTTCTTTGGCGGTTTCCTGAAAAAGTGGCAGGTGGGTGCGTGGGGTACAAGATGCGACTACGACTCGGTTAAGGCCATGCTCCTCGATAATGATCTTGATCTTCACCTGCGTATCTTGAGAGCAAGTGAAAAGATTCTCTTCCGCATACGCCACCCCCGGCAAATCTCGGACACGCCTAACCACCTCTGGGACCTTCACCGTTCCTGCGATATTGATTCCACAATTACATACAAAAACCCCAACTCTCGGTTCCTGTCCCGAAACATCATTCTCCGGGGGAAGTTCTTTTTTTGTGGTCATAGCGTTACGGGACTCGGCAAGCAGCCTGATGGCAACCCCCGCGGAAGCCGAGGCTTCCATGACTGTTTGTGGAATATCCTTGGGAGCCTGAAAAGCTCCCGCAACAAATATTCCGGGTCTGGATGTCTCCACTGGATGAAATGTTTCAGTCTTGGCAAACTGGTTTTCATCCATGTCGACATTCAGCAGTCGAGCCGTCTCCAGTGCGGAAGCGGACGGTTTGATTCCCACCGCCAACACCACCATATCGAAAGTCTCGGTAATCAGTTGTCCGTTTTCAGCCACGTAGGTGATCTGAAGATTATGGGATAGAGGATCTTCCACAACGCGGCTAATCATCGAACGTATGAACCGAACTCCGTGGTCACGCTTGGCTCGCTCATAATACTTGTCGAAATCCTTTCCATAGGCCCTGATGTCCATGAAGAAGATTGTCGGGTCTATTGAGGAATCATGTTCCCTCGCAATGATCGCTTCCTTGATGGAAGCCATACAACAGATGGAGCTACAGTGTCGCATTCCCCGTTGGGGGTCACGTGATCCGACACATTGAATCCACCCTATCTTGCGAGGGTGCTTTCCATCCGAAGGCCGTCTGATCTCACCCGAATATGGCCCGGAAGCGCTGAGAATACGCTCAAAATCCAGGTTAGTCACAACGTTGGGAGAACGTCCGTAAGAAAACTCTCCACGAAGTTTCTCAGGATTTATGACCTCGTAACCTGGACAGAGGATCAAGGCTCCCACCGGGAATTCCTCTATCTTGTCTTCCATGAGGTGATCCACCGCTCCAGCGGGACACGCCTTTACACATTCCAGGCACTCTGAACATACTCCGCAATTCAAGCATCGTGCCGCTTCCCCTCGAGCCTCGTCCTCGGGAAGCGCCAGTTCCACTTCCTGAAAGCCTCGACGACTCTCAACGGGCAATATCGGTGTCTTTGCTCTTGCCGAGGGCAGATGGTGAGCAATCGGGGGATACTGGTGATTCTCAGGGAATTTGCCGGGCCTTCCCACTGCTAAGTCCTCTCCTTTCAGATATCTGGATATGGACTCAGCAGCCTGCTTTCCTGCAGCAACAGCCGACACCACCGTTGAAGGGCCCGTTACAGCGTCTCCGCCGGCAAAAATACCTTCCACTGACGTAGCGTAAGTGGCATCCCCCACTCCAATGGTCCCCTTGCGGCTCCTCTCCAAGCCGTGGAAAGTATCCCACAAAAGAGGATCCACAGTCTGTCCGATTGCGGGAATGACCGTAGCACATTCTATCAGAAACTCGGACCCGCTTACTGGCAGAGGCCTGCGGCGACCCGATTCGTCCGGAGGACCGAGCTCCATCTTGACGCACCGGAGTCCGACCAACTTGTCACCACTCTTGACGATCTCTACTGGGGCTGACAAGAATTGGATATTCACGCCCTCTTCGAGCGCTGCATCCACTTCTTCGGCGTAGGCGGGCATCTCATCACGGGACCGCCTGTATACGATCGTTACACTTTCTGCACCGCTTCGAATAAGTGTTCTTGCTGCGTCGATCGCTACGTTGCCTCCGCCTATGACAACCGCCTTTTCGATTCCGCTCAGGCGGTTCCCCGAGGACTGTTGCCGCAGAAAATCGACTCCTTGAATCACCCCGTCGCATTCCTCGCCAGGTATATCTAGTCGTGCGCCCCTTTGGCACCCGACTCCCAGGTAGATCGCTCTGAATCCATTGCTCTTAAGCTCTTCAAGAGTAACATCCCGCCCTATGGTCGTACTGGTAACCGCCTCGACGCCGAGATCGAGTATGTGCTGGATCTCCTTGTTGAGCACACTTCTCGGCAATCTGTATTCCGGAATGCCGTATCTCAACCAGCCGCCAAGCTCCGGAGCAGAATCAAAGACAGTGACCTTATACCCTTCAAGCGCGAGGTAGTACGCTGCCGACAAGCCGCCAGGACCTGAACCTACAACAGCAACCTTTTCTTCTCTGGGAGATATTTCCGGCACATCCAGCGAAGAATAATCAACTTGGTCCGACGCGAAGCGCTTGAGTTTGCAGATAGAAACCGGTTGGTCTACTTCTTTCCTTCTGCAGGCTGCCTCACATGGGTGAGGACAAACACGCCCCAACACCCCAGGGAGAGGAAGATCCTTATAGATTAGTGCTATAGCCTCCTTGTACTTTCCTTCCTTGATGAGTTGGACGTAGCCTTGCACATGGATATGTGCGGGACATGCGACCACACAGGGGGGGCGGTCTCTCTTGTCGATCAAGAAAGCTTGAGGAATCGTCTGAGGAAAAAGGCGGTATGCAGCTTTCCTTTGGTTAAGTGCCTGATTGAACTCATCTTCAACGGCCACCGGGCAAACAGCAGCGCAATCCCCACAATTCTTGCACTTTTCCACATCTATGTACCGGGATTTCTTTCGGACCTTAACCCGAAAATTGCCCGGTTGGCCACTCATCTCTTCTATCTGGCTATAGGCAAGGACCACAATGTTCGGGTTTTGTCCCACTGTCACAAGTTTTGGGGAGAACATGCAGGCAGAGCAATCATTTGTGGGGAAGGTCTTGTCCAATTGGGCCATGACTCCACCAATGCCTGGTTTCTCTTCCACCAGATACACCTTGAACCCGGCGTCGGCCAAGTCGAGCGACGCCTGGACTCCACCTATGCCGCCGCCTATTACCATTACCGCGCCTATTTTCTGGTCAGTCACGATTCAACTCCGTGTTCTGTTGCTGCGGCCTCTATTCTGGGAGAGATGCACGCCTCTATCGAGAGACCTCCACGGGAAACGGATCCACACGTCCCGGAGCGCATAATCCGGGAGGAGATCAGGATTCTGCGATTCACTAATGGGGGTTTTCGGGATTGGACCAGGAAGGACCTTTCTGCAAAAAACCCATGACCCAGGCTTACCACGAACAATGGGAACAACTCCGTCATTCTTCAAATATCGAAATTCGCCCGGCACCTGAGCTAGCCTGGACGCGCCGACAGGCGTGCCGCCCACTTGAAAGACTATAGAGAGGGGCGCCGATTAACTCGCTGCCGAATGCCCCTCCCGAAGTATATTCGCCTTAAGCTCTCTTACTGGAGAGGCTTTCATCCCAAGGTCCAGCCGCGTAAGCCCCTCCGTACGGCGCTACATTAGTCCTTTGCGGGAGAGCATGTCTTTGGGTGAGACAAGATGTTTATCGAACCAGCTCCCTGCTTTCGGGTTCCGGAAGGCCAGGCCCAATAGCTCGCTCACATAAAAAACAGGCAAGTGGTAGACCTTTCCGGTGGCTTTAGATATCTCGGTCTGCCTCGTGTCCAGGTTCGCCTGGCACATGGGACACATGGTGACTATCGCGTCGGCCTCGACGTACTTGGCCATGTCGAGCAGCTTACCGGACAGTTTCAACACAAGATCCGTCCTCGTTAAGGTTAGAGATCCACCGCAGCAGTCGGTCTTGTACGGCCAGTTGAGCACCTCCACGCCTATGGCTTCCAGGATGTGGTCCATCTGCATGGGGTTTTCGGGGTCCTCGGGTTCGACTACCTCCACCGGGCGGACTGCCAGGCATCCGTAATAGGGCACCACTTTTAATCCTTCGAGAGGCTTTGCCACGCGTTCCTTCATCCTGGCTCGAAGCTCATCCAGGTGGAGCAGTTCCATCCCGGAAAGAACGTTGATCTCACCTTTGAACGGAAATCTTTGCTGGAACTCCTTCTCCTCGAGAATACGCTTGGCAGCGGCTTTCATCCTTACGTGGCAACCTGCGCACGGCGCCACCACGTCGTTGCCCATGCGCTCCGCGGTAATCAGGTCCTTGGCCGGTAGTGCGGTCTCCAGGTAGGCGTCAACCATATGGGCCGACGAGGCGCCACAGCACGTCCAGTCGGGGATCTCCTTGAGTGTCACCCCGAGATGCGAACAGACACTTCTGAAAGAATCGTCGAGTTCCTGAGCTGATCCGGTCAGAGTGCATCCTGGGTAGTAGCTGAATTCCATCTTATATCCTCATTAGATCTGCTCTCCGCCTTGAGGCGGGTCAATTGGTCGTCTGAGATCTTGATACTGACTTGATTCTATTTGAACGAAGATTGCTTGAACAGCTCCTTGACCTCGCTCAAATGGGAAGACCGGTGCGGCAACAGGTGTATCTTGCCCTTGCGGAACATCTGCCAGCCAAGCTCCATGTCGTTCATGAAGGTCTTGGTCTTCATCTTGTAAAGACCGATCAGGAACAGTTCGTGGACCCTGCCGAAGGTCCGGACGGTCTTCATGAAAGCACTGTGGAAGATCGGTACCTCGGATTCCTTGGTCTGGATGCTCTCCTTGACTATCTGGTGCCGGATCGGGTCCAGCAGGGCCGGCACGTCAATGCCGTTTGGGCATCTTGCACCGCAGGTGTGGCAGGTAAGGCACAACCAGATGCTTCTAGATGCGACGATCCTGTCCACGTCTCCCAGCACGGCAAGACGGACAAGCTGATGTGGAAGGAGGTCCATTTCCGGAGCGACAGGGCACCCAGCGGAGCATTTGCCACACTGGTAGCACTGATTAATCACCGAGGCCAGATCGCCCGCTGGAGGAGCAACCTTTCCGAACGACTGAGTGGGGGACATCTGCATCATCTTTCTTCCCAGGACCGGCTGACTCGTTGACGTCAGCTCGCTTCCGATGGATTTCCAGCCGATCGCGAAACAACTGCGACGGCCGATTCTGAGCGACAGCCGTTCTGCTTGAATCTACACTCTCTCGGCTAGGAATCCACCCCGGCGAAAACAAGGCTGATCCCCGAGCCGGTGCTGTCGGCGGTCGCTTGCGATGGGCAATCTTGACGAGCCTCTGGACATAGTGGCTCGTCTCAGATATTAGTCCCGCAGGGTATTGATGTCAAGCTAAGATTCCGCCTCATCTTCTGCGACCGTCGCTGTCACGCAGGGGAACAAATATCTTGACAGAAGCCCATGCCGGGTCTAAAAGCTGAAAAATCGGGAGTTCGTCTTCGACAGAGTTGCTGGTACGCGGGTCGAACTATCTCTTTGACCTCGTAGGGCCTGGCCACCGGATTGATCCTTCTCCTGAATGAAGCCTGCCTGAAGGAGTGACTTACACATGGCATCCGTCGTTGACCTCAGCTGGACCAACACGGCAGAACTCTTCAGAGACGTGGATCTGGACGCCCTTTACCTCCGGCAACTCGAGAGCATGGGGGGAAATCCTGACAGCGGCTACCCATACCACATCCTGGTGTTCACCGGAAAGATAACCATAGGGATAAACCTGGGCAATAGACTCGAAGCACACGGGCCTGCGTCTTTGTTCCGCAAAGATGGTTGTCTGGCCCAGGACGACCCCTTGAGCCCTTGGAGCGTTCTGACGGATCCCTCCGATTGACGCTTGTGTAACTCCCTATGAGAACCTTTGATCTGAACGCATTGGCATCCAGCCAGGGCGGCGAATACGTCCTTGGAATGAAGGACCTCCACACCCACGCGTGTTACATGATCTACGGAGTCCTCAAGGCTGGCGAGCGCGAGCGTGTGGTCAGGCCCGGCCAGGGTCATGAAGAGATCCTCTGCGCCGTGGACGGACCATTGGTGGTGCACGCCAAACACGGTGACGTGACGCTCCTCCAGGGCCATGCAATACACGTAAAGGAGGACGAGTCATTCTTCATGTCGAACCCGTCCGAACGGACCGTGACGTACATCATGGCCGGAGGCCACTCCACCCACCACCATTGATCTCAGTTCCGCACGGTGAGGCGGCAGGACCTCAGAAGGGCCCTGTGAACTCCTGTGTTTCGTCGTCGTGTCCCACCGCGTGAGAGACTCTGCCGGTTGTCGCTGCAACATCGCCATATGTGGAAGGGATCAAACCGCAGCGGGGGCATACCTCGATGGGCACATTATTGTCAAAGCCGCAAAGAGGACAAACCGTCGGGTTCTGGCCAACGTCGCGACCGTCGGTAAGCTGCATTATTTCGCTGTCCAGGGACATGACCAGGCTCGCGAGATTTCGGACTACTATGTGGAGCATTTTGAGTTGCAGGAGGGGATCCAGTTGTTTGACAAGCAAGGTGTTTATCTGGAGAAGCTTGCAGTCGGATTGCGCGATGACGCCTGCCGACCTCTTCTGTCTGGCAAAGGCGCCGATCTCTCCAAAACAAGCCCCGGGCAGGAAGTCCGAAAGGATCCTTGATCGTTTGACCACTTTCACGTTTCCTTCCAGGAGCACAAAGAAATTCGAATCCGACTCGTTCTCCTTGATGATATAATCGCCCGCCTTACAGGTGACGAACTCGCCGCTCCCCGCCAGCTCGCCCAGTTCCTGATCCGTGAAAGTGGAGAACAGCTCGAATTTCCGGAGGCTCCAGACAAGCTCGGCGTCCGGTGATATGCCCGTGTGTATCCCGGCCCGCAGAAGTTCCCCGAGGGCTTCTGCCAGTTCCTTGGCGGAGGAAAACCGCTTGTCGGGATTCTTTTCCAGGCAGCGTGAGACAATGTGATCCAACTGTTCAGGAATCTCGGGATTGATTCTTCCCGGCGGCGGAGGCGTTTCCGTGCAGATCTTCGATAGAGTGTCCTCCGAATTAATCCCCTTGAACGGTGCCTGCCGGGTGAGCAATTCGAACAGCACTACTCCTAGCTGGTATATGTCCACCCTTTGGTCCTGTTCGCGGCGAAGAACCTGTTCAGGAGCCATAAATCGAGACGATCCCACCAGGGAAGGCCGGTGTCCCTTGAGGTTCTTTCGGAATCTGGCAATTCCGAAATCCGTTATCTTGGGAACCCCTTGAGTTGAGATTATGACGTTCTCAGGCTTTATGTCCCGGTGGATGACCCCTTTGGAGTGGGCATATTCCAGTGCCAGCGCCAGTTCGTATATGAGCTCCACGGCCTTCTTGATGGTGAAGATGCCCTTACGCTGATGATCCAACAGTGTCTTGCCGAAGACAAACTCCATAACCAGGTAGAGCAAGTCGCCCTTCTTGCCCACGTCGTAGATGACCACTATGTTCGGGTGCAGAAGTGCTCCTGCGGTCTGGGTCTCCAGGAAGAAGTCCCGCATGACTTTCTCTTTGGACGGGTGCATTCCCGGGAATTCCTCCAGGGAGAAGACCTTGATAGCCACCGGCCTGCGGATAATCCTGTCCGTAGCGAGGTAGACCCTCCCCATTCCTCCTTCGCCGATGCGACGGACTATTTCGTACCTCTTGAGGCGTTTTAGTTTGTCCGCTTCTTGCTCAGGCTTAATCAATCCACCACACCGTTTTCAAATTTCCGATAGTATCAGTGGGCCATTGTCCGTCACGGCCACCGAATGCTCAAAATGAGCCGATAATCTGCCGTCCGCGGTCACAGCCGTCCATTCGTCGTCCAGCAGCTTAACTCGCCACGTCCCTTCATTCACCATTGGCTCCAGTGCCAAGGTCATGCCCACCTGGAGCTTTGGATTCCACCCTACCCCAACATAATTAGGGATCTGGGGTGGTTCGTGCATTTTTCTTCCTACGCCGTGCCCCACGAACTCCCGCACCACGGAAAATCCGTTGGCTTCGACGTACTGCTGTACCGCGGCAGAAAAATCCTGGAGCCGATTCCCAGCCACTATCTTGTCTATACCTTTGTACAGGGATTCTCTGGTGACGTTCAAGAGTTTCATGGCCTGATCCGTGACTTTTCCAACAGGATAAGTCCTGGCCGCATCTCCCACGAAGCCCCTCAGGACGGTCCCGACGTCAACGCTCACTATATCCCCTTCCACAAGGACTCGTGGTCCTGGAATTCCGTGAACCACCTCTTCGTTGACCGAGGAGCAAATGGACGCCGGATAAGGCTTCTGATTGCGCATTCGATATCCTTTGAACGCGGCCTTCGCTCCTGCCTTACGGATCATTTTGTCCGCGAGATGGTCCATTTCACCAGTGGTGATCCCGGGTTCGATGATCTCTCCCATGCGTTCGAGGATTTCCGCCACGATGCGGTTCGCGTCCCGCATGACCTGGATTTCTTTCTTAGTCTTCAGCACTATCACGGCAGGGTTCACCATATTTCGAATTTTGAGTTAATCACGGCCACGGGCCTTGCGTTTTTCATAACATATCAAAATTTGGGCTTTCGTGAAGGATGATTTTGCACGCGCGGGTCTCGAAGACTTCATTATGCACCGGCAAACTGCTCTTCAGAGGCCATTTCCGCCTCGGGAAGTTTTTTTGCCGTACCGCAATGTGCTATAGTCATTCCCCGATTACCGGAGGGACAGTGTTGTGACCGATCAAGACCGGATTTCCGAAAAAAATTCACCGCGCTCCAACGAGCGGCTCTTCGAGTGCAAAGTATATTATGAGGACACAGACTGCATGAGCGTAGTCTATCATGCCAACTACTTGAGATTCCTGGAACGAGCCCGCTCCGAGTACGTGGAGGATCGTCTGTGCAGCGTAGCCGACTATCACGACCGCGGTTATATGTTTATGGTCCACAAAATTGAGATAGTGTTCCACGCGCCGGCCAGGCTCAGTGATACTCTGGTGGTGCGCACCTGGATCGAGCACACCACGCGCTACCGCGTCGTGGTCAAACAGATCGTCATAAAAAAGGGAGAACCCAGGGATTACCTGGTAACGGCAACCGTCACCCTTGTCGCTGTCGGGACCGACGGGCAGCTCAAAGAAATCCCGTCTGAATTTCACGAACTCTGACGTCAACGCTCCCGCAAGCCTGCGAGGACAACACCGGTTGCGGTGCAGGCCCAGGCTGGGGCGTCGCAGTGTAGCCCTTGTCTTGTCCGGTGGCCGCAAGGCTTTGGAGGCAGATGCCGGCATCGTTCTGATACCTGTGCCCGGGATCACTTTCCCAAAAGGCGCTCACGCCAGGGCGCGTGCTTTGAAGTGACCAGGATGGCTCGGGTGCAAAGGGAAGCTCGGGACTTGAGAAGTCAGGCAATTATTCTCATGAATCGTAGAGACCGCGCTGTCATGGTTCTTTTCATCCTGGCAGCTGCTTGGGTATTCTGCCGAGTATCAGTGTCCGTAGCACAGGACGACACCCGGGACGTTTCGATTGACAGCGTTATCAAGGCGTCGGGAATTAGCGCCCAGCTTGACGTGCTCGCGGAGACAATGGTGGCGTTGTTTCCTGCCGACGCGTTTCGGGATTCAAGAACCAGAAAAGAGGTTCTGGATTACGTCAAGAAGACCGCAACGCCGGACTCGTCTGTCGCCGCGCTGCGGGCCGCTATTCACAAAAAATACGACCAGGATAAAATGGAGAAGGTCACGGATTTCTTCCAGTCGAAGGTGGGGCGCAAGGCTGGCAGGATCCAAGGCGCCGCACTGGCGCCTTCACTCTTGAACAGCCTCCGTGAGGGACGTAAGGAGGCCGCGTCACAACATGAGTCGCGCTTGGAACTGCTCCGACGAATCATTCACGGACAGAAGGTTTCAGAGGCAAACGCGCGGCTCCGAGAATCCGCGGTTCGAGGTCTCCTGGAGGGAGCCACCGGCGAAGAAGACCGTCACGGCAGGAAAGCCAGGTCAAGGATGAAATCCCTGGAGGCCTATCTCCAGTTGCCGGAGGATCGCGGTGGCGAGACGTCAATGGTGGCGTTCTCCATCACATTCCGGACTCTTGACGACAAGGAACTGCAGGAGTTGGCGACGTTCCAGGAATCCGAACACGGTTCATGGTTCAGGACCGTGGTGCTCGACGGCCTTGATGAAGCTGTCTACCAGGTTGCCAGGGCTCTGGGGGAAGCCGTCAAACCCGGGCCAAATACTGCTCCACAAAAGGCCGTGCCCGAGATGCCATGAGAATCTCCAAGACAACGCCAATAGTGATCCTGGTCCTGACGATGTGCCTTACGGTTCAAGGCCGGGACGGATTCAAGCAGTACACGGATGCCCAGCGCCGGTTCATCTTCGATTATCCGGCCACCATGAACGTGGAGGCCTCCACGGCCGATCAGGTCAGGATATGGCATCCAGGTGCCACCCTGAGAATAAACGTCTTCGTGGAGAAACGAACCAAGAAGGCCCCTCCGGACGCGGCCTCGTGGCTGGAAGCATTCAAATCGAAGCTTCAGGAAGAAATGAAAGAGGTCTCCATCCTCGAAGAGGGGAAACTTAACTCTCTGGAAGGCTCGCAGGGCTACATCATATGCGCCTTCAAGGATCAGCGGGGGATGATGCTGGTGCAGTTGATACAATACTATGTGAGCGGTGAACGGGTATTCCAGATGATAATCTCCGACAAACCCGAGGGCTTCAAGAATCTGCACAAAGTGATAAGAAGGATCCACGAGTCTCTAAGGATAGTGAACCCGAGATTGAAATAGGACCATGCCAGGATCGCCGTCATTCAAAAACACTTCCGGAAACGATACTCCCGAGCGCGCTCCTCGGGCGCGGTCTGAATCGTCGGTCTTCAAACTGGTGTCTGATTTTGTCCCCAGGGGCGACCAGCCAACGGCCATCAACGAACTCGTGGGCGGCCTGGAACAAGGAATAAAGAATCAGGTCCTTCTGGGGGTGACAGGTTCCGGCAAGACCTACACCATGGCCAACGTTATTGCCCGTTTCGGCAGACCGGCACTGGTGCTGGCTCCAAACAAGACACTCGCCGCGCAGCTCTTCAGCGAGTTCAAGTCCCTTTTTCCCGAAAACGCGGTCGAGTACTTCGTCTCATATTACGACTACTACCAGCCGGAAGCCTACATTCCTCAGAGCGACACCTATATTGAAAAAGACTCCAGCATCAACGAAACCATAGACAAGATGCGCCATTCGGCAACCAGGTCCCTCCTGGAACGCCGGGACGTCATCATCGTCGCGTCGGTGTCGTGCATATACGGTCTCGGATCACCGGAAGCCTATCAGAACATGCTGGTCCACCTCATCGAGAATCAGGACAGCGACAGGGACGAGGTCCTGCGAAAACTGGTGGAGATCCAGTACGAGAGAAACGACATAGATTTTCACAGAGGAACGTTCAGGGTCAGAGGCGACACATTGGAGGTCTTTCCCGCGTACGAGGAGGCCCTCGCAATAAGAATAGAGTTTTTCGGCGACACTGTTGACGGCATGTACGAGATAGACCCTTTACGGGGCAAGGTCATCCGCCCACTGGACAGGGTCGCAATCTACCCTGCCAGCCACTATGTGACGGAGCGATCCAGGCTCTTGCAGTCCGCGGAACTGATCCTGGAAGAGATGACGGAGCGGGTGGAATTCTTCCGAAGCATGAATCGCCTCATCGAGGCCCAGAGAATCGAGGAACGTACCCGCTTCGACATTGAAATGCTCAAGGAAATGGGCTACTGCAACGGCATCGAGAATTACTCCCGGTATCTGACGGGACGGAATCCCGGCGAGCCGCCGCCTACCCTCCTCGAATACTTCCCCAGGGATTCCGTATTCTTCATTGACGAGTCCCACGTCAGCGTCCCGCAGATTGGGGGAATGTTCAGAGGCGACCGCGCCCGAAAGCAGAACCTCGTTGACTATGGTTTTCGGCTCCCCAGCGCACTGGACAACCGGCCCCTGAGATTCGAGGAATTCGAGACGCACGTTGCCAGGGTGATATACGTGTCCGCGACACCCAGCCACTACGAACTCGATAAAGCCTGCGGCCGGGTAGTGCAGCAGATAATCCGGCCCACGGGCCTGACGGACCCGGTGATAGAACTGCGTCCTGCGGCGGACCAGGTGGACGATCTGCTGGATGAGATCCGCAAGAGAACGGCCAAAGATCAGCGAGTCCTCGTAACCACTCTCACCAAGAAGATGGCCGAAGACCTGACTGAATACTACGGTGGACTCGGTGTCAGGGTCCAGTATCTTCATTCCGAGATCAAGACTATCGAGAGGATGGAGATCATCAGGGACCTGCGCCGTGGCGACTTCGACGTCTTGGTGGGTATTAATCTTCTGCGGGAAGGTCTTGATATTCCAGAGGTATCCCTGGTCGCGATCCTGGATGGAGACAAGGAAGGCTTTCTCCGTTCCGAGCGCTCTCTCATCCAGACGTCCGGAAGAGCGGCCCGCAACGTTGACGGAATGGTGATTGTGTACGCGGATCGCGTGACCGACTCTATCCGGAAGGCCATGGAAGAAACCAACCGCCGCCGAAGAATTCAGATGGAGTACAACCGCGAACACGACATCACTCCGCAAACCGTCAAGAAAGACCTGAACGACATACTGTCATCGCTGGCGGAGCGCGACTACGTGACGGTGGAAGTGGACTTGGACAAGAAGATTCCCGACCTGCAGGTCGAGGAGATACCCGGGCTGATAAAACAACTGACAAAGGATATGTTCGAAGCCGCACGGGATCTGGAATTCGAACGAGCCGCACTGCTCAGGGACCGCATCAAGGAGCTGGAGGCCGCCCACATACGATTCGGCCAGCCCGGAGGAGGTTCCAGGACTGCCCGACGTGCATCGAGGTGACCAGGCTCATGGCAATTCACTTTAGGACGAGTGGCACCAATGTACGTGCAAACAAGTACGGTGAATGACGCGGCTGGCTGGGGTCTTTTGAACGAACGTCTGACGGCTTTGCGTCATCCGTCCCGGTCAGCCGCCACGGATCAACAGGTCGGCCGCACATGGGCATGGCGCTGCCCGGCCTGCGGATGAGTAGATTTGGATGGCATCAGTAGCCGATTTAGGCTATAATATTTTTTTGGATTTTCATGGCAGCGTCGTGCCATTGAGCAATACGAGGTGGACCTATGCGTGTGGGGGTAATCGGAACCGGCTATGTGGGACTGGTAACAGGAGCCTGCTTTGCCGAAATGGGCAACGAAGTTACATTGATGGATATTGACGAAGACAAGATCAACAGCCTTTCCCAGGGCCGCGTGCCTATCTACGAGCCGGGACTGGATCAGCTTATCGCTCGCAATGTGGCGGAAAAGCGTCTTCACTTCACCACCGACCTAGAGGCTACCATTGATCGGTCGCTCATCAATTTCATAGCAGTGGGGACACCACCGGATGCCAACGGTTACGCCGACCTCAGCCAGGTCTTTGCCGTTGCCGAGGACATCGGCAGGGCCATCAAGACTTACAGAATAGTGGTAACCAAGAGTACCGTCCCTGTGGGAACCACCCACAAAGTACAACAGATCATCGGCCGAGAGACCTCACACCCTTTCGATGTGGCTTCCAATCCGGAATTCCTCAAGGAAGGCAACGCCGTGGATGACTGCATGAAGCCGGACAGAGTCGTCATCGGCGTTGACGACGTCCGGGCCGGAGAGATCCTCAGGGAGCTTTACAGCGCATTTGTACGGACCGGTAAGCCCATTATAGTCACGGACATACGATCCTCGGAGATGACCAAGTACGCTTCGAACGGCTTTCTGGCAACAAAAATCTCGTTCATGAACGAACTGGCAAGACTCTGCGAAATAGTCGGCGCAGATATTGAGATGGTACGGGCGGGCATGGGCTCGGACCCAAGAATTGGGCCGCAGTTCCTTTTCGCGGGAATTGGATACGGCGGATCGTGCTTTCCGAAAGATGTGGACGCACTCACTCGCACCGCGGAAGAAAACGGCATGAAATTGAAAATAATGGAAGCCGTGCAAGAGGCCAATCAGTCCCAGAGGACTCATTTTTGCGACAGGATACTGCGCCATTACGGCGGGGAAGGTCTGGACGGCAAGCTTTTCGCTCTGTGGGGGCTGAGCTTCAAACCAAGGACCGACGATATCAGGGACGCACCGTCACTTGACGTAATCCGCTTCCTGGCGGCCAGGGGAGCAAAAATCAGAGCCTTCGACCCTGTGGCCATGGAAAGCGCAGGGAAAATTCTCGGTGATGCCATTGAGTACGCACCGGGAAACTACGAATGCCTCGAAGGCGCGGATGCTTTAGTCATAGTCACGGAATGGAACGAATTCCGCCATCCCGACTTTGAAAAAATGAAAGAGCTTATGCGGGAACCGGTCGTTTTTGACGGCCGAAACCTGTTCACTCCCGAGCGCATGCTCAGGAGAGGATTCGTGTACTACAGCGTGGGCCGGAACAGCGTCGGCCCGACACAGGAGGCCGCGGAGACCCTACATGCCCCTGCGGCCAAGTAGCCAGGCGTACTAACTGCTCAGCCGGACCAAATTCGCAGAGCGTTCACCTGTGCCGCCATTCTGCCGATGAGCCCTCGGGCCCCCTATTCCGCGCGGTATAGATCGGCTGTGTCATGGCAAGACGGACATTCAAAGTCAAAGAACTGGTTGAGGATATAAGATCCGGAATTAACCACACCGGTCTGATGGGGAAGTATGAGATATCCGCTCAAGAACTCTCCGTAATCCTCAAGAAACTTGTAGAAACCCGAGCTATTTCTGAATCGGAAATTCCCTCCACCCCCTCCCCCTCTGCCCCTAAAGCGCCCGTACAGGGGTTCGAGTGCCCGGAATGCGGTGCGATACAAAGGGAAGAGTTCGATCAGTGCCCCAATTGCGGATCAATGGTAGCCACCCTGGATGAGGAAGAAATCACAGCGCTCGCTCCCGGGGCTCTTCGGCCTGCGGCTCCTGCTCCAGAGACGAAACCGCTCATGGCGTTGTTCCGGGCCAATCTTCAGCGTACCGGATTCTTCACGGGAACAGGCGTCCGCCAGATGAGTCGGGTCAAATGGAATTTCAGGACTCAGGGTTGGGTTTCCTCTTCCCCGGTTGTGGCTTACGGCAAGGTCTATTTTGGGAGCTGGGACGGGCATCTTTATGCTGTGGACATTAAGGAGGGCCGCGAGAGCTGGAAGTTCAAAACCGTCGGTCCTGTGTCCGGGACGCCTTCCGTGGCGGATGGCCGGATTTACGTGGGAACTTCCGACGGGAATTTCTGCGCTCTGGACGCTCAGACCGGAAAACGTCGCTGGAACGTGAGGACTGAGGGCCCTGTGTCTTCGTCAGCGGCCCTGACGGAAGGATTGGTGTTCTTTGGAAGTTCCGACGGCTACCTGCAGGCGGTGGAAATCAAACCGGGATGGACGAAATGGAGGTTCAAATCTGCCGGTTTGATTTCATCTTCGCCGGCTCTGACCCAGGATCTGGTCGTATTCGGCAGTTACGACGGTCACCTGTATGCTCTGGACATCGAAAACGGCCAAGAACAGTGGCGGTTCAAAACCGGGGCCCCTATTTCAGGGGCGGCTGCCTTGTTCGAAGGAGTGGCTTACGTGGGTAGCTGGGACGGCTGCCTCTATGCAGTGGACCTGCTCAGCGGACGCGAACGCTGGAGATTCCAGACCGATTCCAAGGTAACCTGCTCGCCCGCTGTGGGATACGGAAAAGTTTTCTTCGGCAACTGGGATGGAACCCTGTTTGCTGTTGACCTCAAGATCGCCCAGGCACTGTGGCAGTTCAAGACCGAAGGCGCCATCGCTTCATCCCCTGCCCTGGCTTACTTCAGCGTTTACTTCGGGAGCGGCGACCGCCACCTGCATGTCCTGGACGTGAACACCGGCAAGCAGCGGTGGAAATTTAGAACCGAAGGCCCTGTGAACTCGTCACCGGCAGTGGAGGGCGCGGAAATCTTCGTCGGGAGTGACGACGGCAGCCTGTACGCGATTGAGTGAACCATTGGCGAGGCTGAGCAACCCTTAGGAACAGCCAAATCGCCAATACGTCATCATATTAGTGAAAAGGTCCTATTGGTTCAGGTCTTCCCAAATATGGTTGCGTATTCTGGTCCCATGAGATTGCTTCGTCGCTCCGCTCCTCGCAACGACAAGTTTCGGGGGTGTCGTTGCGAGGAGCGGAGCGACGAAGCAATCTCGACTGGCGGAAGACAAGTTACCGTATTTCGGCCAAGGTATACTTAGTTCACCACATCCTACCTGGACGGCGGGAGAGCGGCGACCAGCGGGAGCCGCTGATATGTTAGGAGTCTTTGGAAAAGGGGTCCGGGGGAAAACTTTTCTGCAGAAAAGTTGTCCCCCGGAAGCATTCTCATTCTCATTCTCATTCTCATTCTCATCCCTCGCTTCCTTCGATCTTCTCTATTTCGGGCAAGGGCGGCAGTGACGCCAGGTCCTTGAGTCCGAACACCTCCAGGAAGCGTCTTGTTGTCCCGTAAAGCAGCGCCCTCCCCGGTATATCCTGTCGCCCCACCACTGCTATGAGATCCCTCTCAAGCAGGTGCTTGATGGTCCCGGAGCTTTCCACACCGCGTATCTGTTCTATCCTGCTCCTCGCTATCGGTTGGTTGTAGGCGATTATTGATAGAGTCTCCAGTGAGGCCCGGCTCAACTTGGACGGCTTTATGCTTTTGAGTTCCAGTATCCAGGAAGCCACGTTGGGCAGCGACCTGAACTGATATCCTCCCGCAACCCGAGCCAAGACAAAGCCTCGTGATCGCTGCAGGTATTCTTTCTCGAGTTCATCCAGGACCTGCTGGATGCGCTCCACAGGCACGTTCTGGACCACGCGAACCATCACATCCACTCCAAGGGGTTCCGAATGTGCGAAGATCAGACCTTCCAACACTGATTTCAGCAGCTTAGCGTCCAAGGATCATACCTCTACGGACCGAAAGAGCGTGATTGCAGGGCATCTTACTCCAAGCAAGCCGAATTTGTGAGATTCGCTCTTGTTTTCCGAAGAAAAAAGAACAAACTAAGTAGGCCTTTTTGCGATTTCGGTCGCGCATCGACAACAGGTCGGAATGATCACGATGTCACCGACGGGTAGGGGCGGGGTTTATCCCCGCCAGTTATCCGGGAACCTAACAGGCGGGCGGGGATAAACCCCGCCCCTACGTCCGGTACCGGCGTCCGGCCGTGCTTCCTGGAGCCCCGATCCGTAACCGTATTTACGAAGACCAGTAATAAGGTGCGATTGCACCATCTTACCGGACGCGCGTGTCCTTTACCATGCTGAACAGTCTACACAACAGAATTATGGAAATCGTCGTCGAGAATCCCGGCACTTCGAGGGAGTGCCTGATTGAGATGTTCGAGCTGAGCGACTACCGCCTTAAGAGGGCGCTCCGACAGATCGAGCGCGATATGCCGGATTGTGCTCTCGTGAACGACAGCGAGCACGGCGTTTGGGCGGTCGAAACCTCAGCCGACAAATGTAGCGCTTTTGAGTGGATGGGGAATGAGAACGGAGGATTTCGCCAGTGCTTGAGCTTGCCGGAATTTGCTGACGGACGGTGCTACGATCATTCCCAATGCGAGAGCGCCGAGATGACCGCGTTCAAGAGGAAGCTCGCTTACCTTGCCGGCCCGGCTGATCCCGCGGCGTACACTCTTGGACAACTCGCTGCGATCGTGCTGGAGAGAGCCCTCGAACAACTTACGGTTATCAACCCCGTCACCCGCGTGGAACAGTCGGAAAAGCAGCGACTTCTCTCGATAGTTAAGGCAGCCTTGGCCTTCGTGAGATACAAAGCGAGCCTCCGAAGGAGGAACACTCAGCAACAGTGGATTCCGCCCGATTTCGCCGAGCGGCTCCGCAGATCTTCGGGTAACTCGTTCGAGTTCACTCTTCGGAAATTCTTTATTGTCCTGGACATACCCCCGGAATCCGATCGCGAGGCGGTTCTCAAGGCTTGGCGGAAGCTGGCGCGTCGCTACCACCCTGACACAGGAAATGGCGACGAAGAGAGGATGAAGGAGCTGAACTTGGCCAAGGCCAGGATCTTCAGGATTCGTGGCTGGGACTGATGTAAGAGAGTATCTCAAGATCAGGACTGGCGACGTCATCGTACCACGAGCGGCCCTCACCCTGCCCTCTCCCAGAGGGAGAGGGCTAGTCATTCCTGCTGGTTACAAGTCCCTTCTCCCTTTGGGAGCATAGGCGCTAACTTTGTGGCCGGGAATCACGTGATGTCAGGTACTTGTCTCAACAGAAACCCCGTCACCCCGGCGAAAGCCGGGGTCCAGAAGTTGTTGAAAATACTGGATTCCGGCGTTCGCCGGAATGACGAACAACGGCCCGGTCCAGTTCTAAGTTAGCGCTTTGGGAGAGGGCCAGGGTGAGGGTGGCGGAAAAAAGCGTGCCACGATCGTGGTGAACCAAGGAATCCTGAGACCCTTTCTGCCGGCTAGTCCCGCAGTGCTCTTCCGTATTGTTGCATTTTCTCTTAATGAATGAAACCGTCATTCAGGAACGGACCTTAAGGAGATCTCCATGAGGATGCTTACGCTTGCATTATCTGCTCTGACATTGCTCGGTCTTTGTACCTGCCTCACTTCGACCGCGGCTGCCGATCCCAAGCCCTTTCTGCTTCCCAAGCCGCAAACAGACGGAGGGATGCCGCTCATGAAGGCCATCAAGGAGCGCAAGACAATCCGTGAATTCAGCAGCGAGGAACTACCGCCTCAAACATTATCCAATCTGCTTTGGGCGGCGTTCGGCATAAATCGGCCCGATTCCGGGAGGCGCACGGCTCCCTCTGCGTTGAACCGCCAGGAAATAGATGTTTATGTCGCGACCCGAGCCGGCGTATTCCTTTACGACGCCAGGGATCACCTGCTGGTCCCTGTTTCCTCGGAGGACGTCCGAGCCCTTACCGGTACCCAGAGCTATTTCCGTGATGCTCCCGTGAACCTGATATACGTCGCGGACATGGCCAAGATGGGTGAATCCGAGGACATGCACAAAGTCTTTCTTAGCGCCGCGGACACGGGGTTCATCAGCCAGAACGTTTACCTGTTTTGCGCGTCCGAGGGTTTGGCGACCGTGGTCAGGGCCTCGATTGACAGGCCCCGGTTGGCCGAGGCCATGAAGCTCCGGTCGGACCAGAGAATAACCCTGGCGCAGACGGTGGGGTTGCCGAAGTCGAAGTAGGCCGGCAGGATTTCACATGAAAGTGCCCTGAGGGGCAACTTCTTGCAAGAAGTTTCCCCTCATGCTCCCCTTCAAGAACTCCCAGCTAACGTGTCCTCCGCCTTGGAGGCCGTGGAGTCTGGATCCAAGCGAGCCTTTCATTATTGGTTGCGCCGTGAAGACATGACTGTTCTTGGGAGCCGATTGCCGGCGCCTCATCCTTGCCACGAATACCATGTATAATCTGCAGGTTAACCTTCCTCCCACATTTTCTCTTGACAGCGGAGGAGTCGCCTCGTATCTTTGTAAAGATGTGGTAAACGGCTACCGAGCGTAGCAAGCTCCGCCGGGCGGGTAGCTCAGCGGGAGAGCACCGGCCTTACAAGCCGGGGGTCACAGGTTCAAATCCTGTTCCGCCTACCAGCCGTTGAACCTCACGCCAGCGGGGGCGTAGTTCAGTTGGTTAGAACGCCTGCCTGTCACGCAGGAGGTCGCGAGTTCGAGTCTCGTCGCTCCCGCCACATAACCGACTGAAAAAACAGGGAAGCCAAGGCAGTCGGGCTTCCCTGTTTTCGTTTGATAGCGTGGTCCAGGGCTCCCAAAGGGCTCCCGCGAACAACAAGCGGTGCTACGAGGAGTTGTTTGGTACACGTGACCGTCGGATTGAACCGCGCACCCTGAAATTCTTGTAGCGGAGTGTTGCGTTGCTTACCTTCAGTCTGGGAGATAACGATGCCTCCTGCACAATGCTTCTTGGCGATGTTTGATATTCTTGGCTTCAAAGCGCTCCGAGCCAGGCTGGGCACCGAGGGCCTGTACAACTTGTACAGTCAAGTCATCCTGGCAGATATCGCCCACGCTCATATGCCGAAGTTCGATTACAGCATGTCTGGGAGCGGAAGGCTACAAGCCAAACCGGACCCTGCTAGCAAGCGAGCCGATTGTCTCCTCTTTTCAGACACGATAATCTACTGGACAGTTGATGATTCTTATGAGTCGTTTATCAACATTGTATTTACGGCTCTAGAGCTGCTGAAGAGCAGTTTTGTGCCCCCCAGGGTACCTATCAGAGGCGCAATCGCGACGGGTGACCTAATCTCCGACGAGCAAGGCGTTATCGTAGGATCTGCCGTCGAAAACGCCTATAAAGGTGAACAATCCCAAGTTTGGGCAGGGTGCATGCTAACATCCGAGACTGCCTCGTTTTGTGAGCAAGCCCACTACATCGTTACCTTCCATGAGTACATGGATAAATGGGCTTCTAACGTGCAAGATACGAGCTTAAGCGACCGCATTCTCAAATTCTCAAGAGCACTCGTAGCGTACCCGGTCCCACTTCGGAAGAATGTGGGGCCAGGCCAGACCAAGTATTTTGATGAGGAGCGGTACGTGCTGGATTGGACGCAGCAGGTCTATGCGGGAGCCATGGAAAAGGCGTTCATGGAACCCCAGAATGATCGTCAAAAGATGATACAGGATAATACAAGAAAGTTCGAGGGCTGGGCGAGATCGCGCTACTAAGTGTATTTGATAGCGCGTCTCGGCTAGGATGACGACAGGGCAGATCACAAAAATGCTCGATCATGATGATCTCGACCATGCCCCGAGGCCAGGTGGGTGCCTCACGTTAGCTACCCTCCAACGTGCACTGGATAGACTTCGCGTCGATGGGCTCTTGTTCCGCCTGAACGATGAGCAAATAGCTAGACATTTCACACAGATGTTCTTTGAGGGGAATGCGTGGCAAGTAAATCTTGACCAACTCCGTGAGGTGATTGCCGCCCTGGACGGCTGCCCGGGTGACGTTCCGGCTGACCCTCAAAAATTTCCGGAATGGGTCCGAAAGGAACTGTTGTATCTTGAGCACTTGCCTAAACAGAAATTGGCAGAACTCTATGACTGGGCATCAAAAGACCTTTTGGCTATCAAAGCTAACATTGCCTACTGTGAGCGTGCCATCCACGAAGTGGAACGGCGTTCGCCGAAGACTGACGGGGACCTATATGACGTCCGTTTTTACAAATACTATCGGCAATTAAATCAAGATGCCAAAGAAGAGATTGTTGACGTCCTGACCCATGATATTTATCACGCAGCCTTCCGGGCTTCAGTCGGCGCTGGTGGGATTTTGTCAGCGGCATCCCTTCTCTCTCCTTGGTCGTTTCGCTGGAAGGCTCGAATATTTGACCCCACCGCTTTCTCACCCATTCGGCATGCGTTTGGTGAGCTTCCAACCCGGCTATGGCCTGAAGTTCAGCGTCTCTACGAGGAGCAAGACAGGACGCAATTCGATCAGTACCTCGAAGAATATATTTCAGAAACGAAACCGACCGAAAAAATCCGATGCTTGGTCGATGAACACCACTTGCTCGCTGCGCGAAGGAGCGTCCTCCTCCCTGCGCTTGAAGCCTACCGGCAGGAGGAGTTCCCCTTCTTTGCCAGTGCCGTCGCGCCTCATGTTGAGGGCATCATTGAGGACGCATGTCTTCTCTCAGGCATTTCCCTCCACAAGCTTCGACAGGGTAGCATAAGCGATAAACTTGACGCTCTCGTTCGTGATGCCCCGATCTACATTGACTACGCCTACTACGCTTTCAAGTTTCCAGTCCTGCGCAATCGGATTGCCCATGGGCGCATGCTCACAAGCGACGTGCATCGCGTCGCCCATCTCCTGGTGCTGGATCTTTATAACTGCTGCCGAATCGTGCGTGAGCACCCTGGAGCGCCCAACGCTCTAGTAGAGTTGCTGAGGCGTGTGAAACCTGACAAGGCAACTCTTGCCAATGTGGTGGACTTTGCCGCCATGTACGCTGAGACCAATGGGGAGCCTCCGAGCTACTTCTATGGTTTGGGGCGAGAGTTCGATGAATTCACGCTGCTGTTGGACAGGCAGACCGTGTGGGATTTTCTGGAGGACCTTCTGGGACCTCAAAGTGAAGAAATTGACATCGGGTTACGTTTCATTGGAAATCGACTCAAGAAGGCATCGCCGACACAACGCACTTTTGTTGCGAGCCTGCTTGCAAAGCTGGGGGCCAGGGGCGAAGGTAAATTTGACCGCCGAGCATTCATTAGCGGAGTCCACGGCTTTCGGGGGGCACGATCATCTGGTGAAAAACCTAGATGAACTTCGCTCTTTACTCGTCGCTTTACTCCGTGAGCGTGAACGGTGGCTGCGGACTTCCGAGTTGGCTTATGCCCGGTGGGAGGAACGAGGTCGCACTCACGGGCGAGATTGGGAAGACTGGTTTGCGGCAGAAAAGAAGCTTGGGTTCGGTAGCAAAAGGTAGAATTTGGCTACGCCCATCCTGACCACTAACAATTTCCACGGAGCGGCGCACCCGTGTGCTCTCTCCCGAACGGAGACATCTTCGATAACATCGATCAGTTGCCGTATACTGCATCGCATTGCGCTCAGGGATTGAATGGCTTCACAAAGCCAATGCAATCGTTTCGTGTGTTGAATTCCCACGTCTTCCTGTCATCGAAGGAGAACCCTTCAATTTTCTTCCGCCAAATCTGTGTCTCTGATCGTCACTTATACGGTTTTCACGTTCTTTTTCCAGTCATCCAACGTCGGAGTTCGCGAATTGAGGCATCGGTTGTACGCATGAGCGTGGCCAATACAGAACCCACGAACTGTGCTATACTGGAAATTCTCAGGGAATCAATGCGGAAATTTGTTTTTAGAGCCAAAAGGAGGACTTGGTTCCATGCCCCAAGATGCAGATACTGGGCGCCGGGGTCTTGAGAATGGTTACCGCAGAGCTGACGAAATCGGGGCTTTGCTGGGAGCAGTTCGAATTAACCGGAGCAGTAACGAATTTCGCTGGGAAGACCGGATCGTCTTGATTAAGACCGGACCGTCCATTGTAGCGACTCGTGATACCCTACGCCGCGTGACTGCCATTATTTGCGGCAAAGAGACACATAACGGGTGGGAGCTATACGAGATGGACCCGACTACTTTCGAGCAGTTATCTGTGCAGTCGCAGAGCAGCGGACATAACGAGAATTACCGGCTTGTCCGACAGGGGCAAATCAGAGACCACGGCAGAAGAATCGCTGTGTCCTGAGTCCACCCCAAGAGTTAAGGATACGGTGAGCAACGCTCTCCTAACCGCTCACTTTGAGACTTTCGGAGCGCACCTATTCGAAAGCGGCTTGTGTCTGGAGTATCAAAACAAGGGCCTCGATAATTTGTTCAGATGATCGGGAGTGCTCATATGTATAACCCTGTATCTGATTTCCAAGCAGAATTATCTCAAGGACGAGTCCTTTGCCTGATGCCTATTGAGCGCGCTCGTTTCGATGAACAGCTTCAAGGACCAAACGGGGTAATTTTCTATCCTGCCGAAACCATCGATTTCCGCACGCTTCGAGTGGTATCAGACCCTGATAGGGAGCTGGAGGATTTCCGGCATCGACAAAACACGTGGGACGAAGACGATATCACATCGGGCATTTCAGGGTTAAATGCAACAGTGCTGCAGTCTCGTCCTCTAATCGCTCGGCCGATCGACCTGAACTGGTCATCCTTCCTGAGCATGGACCCCGCTGAACACAAGGATCTTCTACCAGGGTTAGTGGGGCATTTCGAAGAATCGATGGATCTCGTGCGGTATCATGGCGCACGGCTCGATCTTCCTGAAACTCTCCCAGGTCGCGTGGGCCTCATCTCAATGCCCGAGTGGTTCTCGGCTGCTCTACTCTACAATCTGCAAGACCACGAGAGCTATATTTTGGGCGGACGGCATTTCATTACCGCCGTAATCACAGGAGTTGGTCTGGAGTTGGAAGACTGGGCACCCTATCCAGTCCTGAACTGTGGGGAAGTGGGGAATATTGTCAGGTGCGCTTTGTCACTTTACACACGTGCGCTAGAAGGCAGCGACAATACCATCAAGTTCATTCAGATAATGTCCCTCCTTGAATTCCTTGCCACACCTGGAGAATACAGGGGCTCCGATGCCACCCGACAAGCAGTCGGTTTACACGTTGCGAATACTAAGCGAGAATATCATCAACTGAGCGAAAGACTCAGCAATCTTCAAGGAGCGAGATCGCCCGAAGGGCGCCACGTAGGATACCGCACACGGGTGGTGCACTGTGGCGAAAGTGTGGAGAGTGTCCTGGTTACTGGAGAGAGCTTAGGGGCCCTGTTTCGTGAACTAGACCGCTATATTCATATAATCATAGACTTGTTAATATCGAAAGCAAACGACCCATGGGCAAAGGTGGTAGAGTGGAGGGATGACCGTAAAAGAGCCCTCGGTTTGTGACAGTGAACACTAAGGCGGGTTTGCGCTCACGCTCAGGCATATGCCCCCACGCCCAAAGGCCTTATTGTCTTTATCTCCATATCTCCGTCTTCCCGTGATCGAAGGTCAGCCGGTCAATCTCTCTCACCAAGTCCGCGCCACTGATCGTGAGATACAGGCTCTTCACGTCCTTCTTCCTGTCTCCTGCCCCACAAGGGCGTCTGCTATGAGCGGATGCACGCCGCTTCGCATAGCGTTGGTTTTCCAACAATGCCGGATATGATGAGTTCGAGCGCACTCTTCTGCTTGACACCGGTGAATTCATGATCCACCATAGAAAGACTAGGACCGATGACAACGGAGGCAAGGCACAAGAATTACCTGGACTTGCCTCCAGATTTGGGTGAAGGGAGATCAATCCATGGATACGCCAATTGTCGAAGAAGTGGTTGAACAACTCAAAGGTCTTTCTCAAGAATTACAGGCGCGGGTGCTGGAGTATACGCGATCCTTGGCTCAATCCACTCCTCGCGGTATCCCGGGCCGACAACTGCTACGCTTTGCCGGAGTGATACCACTGGATGACACAGAGCTAATGACCGAAGCAATCGAACAAGGTTGTGAACGAGTGGATGCGGATGAGTGGTAAATATCTACTGGATATGAATGTCATTATTGCCCTGTTTGCCGACGAAAGAGACGTTAAGGAGAACTTGGCGACCGCCGAAGACGTCTTTGTTCCGAGCATTGCAATCGGTGAGCTGTGCTATGGCGCAAGAAAGTCAGGTAGACCGAGGGAGAATTTGGAGCGTATCGACGAGCTTGCAGCGGAGAGTGTTGTGCTCGGATGCGATACCGAAACGGCACGGCCTTATGGCGATGCGAAGAATAAGTTACGGCTCAAGGGGCAGCCGCTACCGGAGAACGACATTTGGATCGCAGCGATTGCAATTCAGCACAACTTGACTCTGGCTACTCGAGACGGACATTTTCGAGTGGTGCCAGGTCTGAATACCACCACCTGGTTGGAAAAAGGAGAGAAATAGCTGATCTATTGTGCGTTTCTAAACAGTGTCAATAATCTTCACGCTCAAAGATCTCCTCATCTCCGCCCCCAAATCTCCGTTTTCCCATGATCGAACGTTAGCCGGTCAATTCCTCTCACGAGATCCGCATCGCTGATGGTCAAATGAACACTCTTCACATCCTTTTTCCTGTCTCCGTGGCCTACAATCGCATCGGCTATCTGGGTGCAGACCGCTTCCTGCTCCTGGGAACGCCTTACTTAATTTGCCGATACGATCGGAAATCGGCATCGTGTCCCCAGACGTCCGCAAATGGAAAATGTTCAGAGAGTTCCCTGCAGCTCCTCAAAATAGGGGACTGCATGAAGACGCAATTTTTCCACTGCGTCTTGCACACGGGGCCGCACGATCTGAATCGCTTCCTGAGTCGAGAGGGGGTTCACCTTTGACTGAAGATATGCCATCCAGGCTTCCTCCGAATCCGGGAATTCGAAGTGCTCCACTTCCCACCAGTAGTCACGTCCGGAGATAAGCATCCCGAGACGACACACGTATTCATCCAATGCAAACTCGTCTCGACGTTCCGAAGGACCCGGCAACGATGGACGCATTGAAAGCTCCGGAAAACGCCCCAGTTTGGACCACCCGATCTCTACTGTAAACTCTTCTCCTCCTTTGTGATGCGGGACGAGCAGAATCCAGAGGTGAACCGGTTCCACCGGAATCCAACGGAATGCCCTCTCGCCGGGAAAAATGTACTTCGACGAGACTTTGACCGGGAGGAACTGAGGCAGAACAGTCTTCATCTCTGCAGTGAACAATTCTCTTAGAGCTTTGCCGCATTCCTTTCGCATTACCGCACCATCACCACATCACCGCGACATTAGCGCGAACACACCCCAGCCTAGGTATTCACGGGTGTATGTGGCGTAGCGTTCGGGCGCCGAGGTCAGTTCGGCTCGAACATCTTTCGCGAAGTCATCGTCGGGAT
>Ga0172371_10001514_pt1 | contig 36994 bp, 30 predicted proteins | sample Lak12m_FD_114543 | JGI IMG/M metagenome (GOLD analysis project Ga0172371, IMG submission 114543) | Freshwater microbial communities from Kabuno Bay, South-Kivu, Congo - kab_022012_12m | ecosystem: Environmental > Aquatic > Freshwater > Lake | place: Democratic Republic of the Congo: South-Kivu... | reverse complement strand
GGACCTGGATGGACATGTGGTCCCCACTGTCTTCCAGATTTACGGCAGGGATCCGGATGTGATAGCGGAAGCCGCGCGTGCAGTCGTTGACCAAGGCGCCGTGGCTGTTGACATTAACATGGGATGCCCCGCGCGCAAGATTGTCTTCAAGGGATCCGGCGCTGCGCTCATGCAGAACGTATCCCTGGCGTCTCGAATCGTTCGTTCCGTGCGTCGAGCAGTACCCGTGGCTCTCACTGTGAAAATCAGATCGGGTTGGAGCGAACAAGATCAGAATGCTCCTGAGTTCGCACGGGCAATGGAAGCCGAGGGCGCGGATGCGGTGATCGTCCACTCCCGTAGCCGTTCCGTGCGGCACTCGGGCCCTGTATCTATGGATGTTCTGAGAGAAGTCAAGAACGCTGTCCGGGTCCCAGTGATTGGAAACGGAGGGATCACCGGGATCCACGGCGCCCTGGACATGATGAAGCGATCCGGATGCGAAGGCGTCATGGTGGGAAGAGGGGCGCTCGGTAGGCCCTGGGCCCCGGGGAGGATTCTCAAGGCCCTCGCAAAGGGGTCGCCGCTCGAGGAACGGACAATATCGTTGTCGGGGGTCATTCGCACGCATTTCCGTTATCAACTGGAAGCGATCGAAGCGCTACGGGCCGTTCGTCGAATGCGGAAACATCTGGTTTGGTATTCAAACGGCTTGAGCTGCGGCGCTGAATTTCGGCGGCAGGTGTTTCGGGTGGAAGACCCGGAAGAAGTTATGCAGCTTGTGGAGAAATGGTTTGACCGCGTGACGGCTCAGGCGTGAACAGGGCGACTAGGTCCGTGTGGCTCGAATTCAGCCCAAACAGAATATACGTGCTCATGAATTAGAATGTCCCATGATTTATTGGCTGTTGAATACGAAAGCGCTTCACCCAATTGTAGAATGTAATCAAATTGTTGCAGTGTAATGCTTTGACAGCCTATGTCGACGGACGTGGTATGTTCATGTGGCTTCAGTCCGGGGCCAAAACTCGGAATTATTGCTGAATGTGCGCTGAGGGCATACTCACAATCCGGACCATCGACACGGAGCCAGGAGATATTCTCTCACCAGCACGAGGAAAACGTACTATACCTCTAACTTAACAAGTGGTACATAATTCGGGGGCAGGCCATACAGGGGCCGTTGTTTCGGTGAGCCATTACAATGCAAAGACTCCGTATGGCGCAGCATTGCGTTCAATTTGAACGCGGGGCGCTCCACTCTCAGATCAGAGGATTAGCTTGTGAAGGCTTTACTCGTCAGTCCGGTGACCCAAGAAAATATGTGGGATTTGAGACACGCTCTGAAGGCCATGGGAAAGAAGGCCCTGCATGCCCCTTTGGGATTGTTGACGGTCGCTTCGTTCATGCCGGACGATTGGGAGTTGCGTGTGGTGGACATGAACTGTCGGGATCTTTCAAATGAAGCGATCCAATGGGCAGATATGGTATTTATGAGCGCCTTGATTGCGCATGGCCACTCCGTCCTGGATGTGGTTGAACGAGCCCACGCGCTGGGAAAAAAGGTCGTGGCCGGGGGACCGCTCTTCACAGTAGCGCCGGAAGAATTTGACTTCATAGACCACCTTGTTCTCAACGAGGGTGAAGTCACATTCCCGCGCTTCCTCCAGGACCTGGCCCTTGGGAAGGAACCGAACCACCTGTATGCTTCTGACGAGAGACCTGACCTCAGCTTGTCTCCGGTTCCCAGGTGGGATCTAGTGAACACGAACGATTACCTATTTGTTTCGATTCAGTTTTCACGAGGCTGTCCCTTCGATTGCGAGTTCTGTAGCGTCCAGAGTCTGTTTGGCCGCGAGATTCGCGCCAAAAGCAGCGCGCAAATAATTCGCGAACTCGAAATGTTCTATGAGATGGGTTGCAGAGGTCGCGTGTTTTTCAATGACGATAACTTTATTGGGAGCAGGACAAACGCGAAATCCTTGCTCAGGGCGATGGCGCTCTGGCAGCATGAACGTGGATATCCTTTCGAATTCCATACCCAGGCGTCTATTGACCTTGCAGAAGATGATGAACTCATGGAGTTGATGACTCAGGCGGGATTCGAGTTTATTTGTATAGGGTTGGAGAGTCCTATTGAAGATTCGCTCAGGGAGTGCGGCAAGCGCAACAATCTCGGCAAGGACTTGCTCAAGGCCATAAGAACGATACAGAGCAAAGGAATCGAAGCAGTGGGAAGCTTTATCATAGGCTTTGACAGCGACCCGGCGGACATTGCTCAGCGCCAGATTGACTTTATTCAGGAGAGCGGTATCGTGATAGCCCATTTGTCGCTCCTCCAGCCCTACCCTGGTACACGGCTCTACAACCGTCTCAAGAAAGAAGGCCGGCTCCTCACGGATCGGACACGAGGCATTTACGACGAGTCTTTGAACTTTGTGCCGGAGACCGACCCGAAAGCGCTCCAAGAGAGCTATTACTCGGCTCTTGGTGAACTGTATTCTCCGGCGGGCTATTACCCGCGGATTATGAGATTTCTGGAACACTACAAGCCAGTTCCGATACGGCACGGCAATGCGATCCTTTGGAAGTCGATCTTGGGCGCGATCGTTCTTCCGGGTATTCTCGACGATGGACGGAGTAATTTCTGGAAACTCTTTATGAAGGTCATCCCGGATTACCGCGAATCTTTATCGAAGGTTATGAATTACGCCATCTTAGGCTATCACATAAGGATGAAACTCGCCGAGAGGCAGGCTCGTGGCGCCATCCGGTGATCAGTACACGGTCTTCTGCATCCTTGTAACCGTGTGGGTCATCCTGGCAGGCGCGGTTTTCACTGCCGGGTTCTTTGTTACTGCGCCGTACGGTCGACACTTCCATAGCAAAAGGGGGCCATCGGTCGGTGACAGAGTCGGTTGGATGATTATGGAGGCCCCGGCGGTTTTGGTCTTCGGCTTTTTATTTCTCTCCGGGAACAATCAGCACGCACTACCGGCCCTTGTTTTTCTCGTGTTGTGGGAGGAGCATTACGTGCATCGCAGTTTCATCTATGTATTTATGCGCGGAAACAACAAAAGACGTATGGCGCTTCTCGTCATGGTTCTGGGGTTTGCGTTCAACCTGATCAACAGTTACCTGAACGGTCGCGAAATCTTTGCCATCTCTCCGAATTACCCTTATGAGTGGCTCTATGATCCCAGGTTCATTGTAGGGCTCGCAGTCTTCCTTATCGGTTGCGCAATCAACCGCTGGGCCGATTACGTTCTGGCCCGTCTTCGGAACCCCGGCCAATCGGGATACCGTATCCCCCACGGCGGACTCTACGAGTGGATATCCTGTCCCAATTACCTGGGAGAGATCATTCAGTGGATAGGATGGGCCCTGGCAACCTGGTCTTTGGCTGGCTTGGCGTTTGCCTTGTGGACGGCGGCCAACCTTATCCCCAGGGCGCGCCACAACCATCGGTGGTATCAAGAGCATTTCCCCAATTATCCAACCTGGCGCAAGAGATTGGTTCCGGGAATTTGGTAGCCCAGTCCATCGGGTGAAGAGCAACCGATTGCAATGAGTCAAAGGATATGGCTCCCTCAGGGCGCACGATTTCTCACGTCACGGTGAAGGCTCCGGATTCAATACCGGATTGCTGCAAGGGCTTGACCTGGCGTGATGTGTCCTCCCCGTTAATGTCAATGGGGGCCATCGAGGCTCCTTCGCGGTCGAAAAGTCGGCAGACTGCCAGGCCTATACCGCTTGCGCCTTCCGTTACCGCCATCACTTTGCCTTCCAGCAGAGAGTTCATGGATTAATCCTCACATTCCAGAGTGATTTTTTCTACTTTGTCCAGATCCATCTTGTAGAAAAAGGAGCCGGCAAAAAACAGCAGGGCGGAAACAATAAGGAAGACTGGAAGAATAGACATGGCGACTTTGATGCCGTAAGCATCGGAAAGGGCCCCTATGACTAGCGGCGCCATGGATGCCCCGAAGAGGTTTTGAACGACGACGCACACGGAGTAGGAAATAGCCCGAATGCCGGGGTGAATAACCTCCTGGGTGACGGTGATCGCCGCAGGGGCAAACATACTGGCCAAAACCCCCATGAACAGGAGCATCATGTACTGAGTGTTTCCATCGAGGAAGGAAAAAGCGACAAAGATGACGACTGCATTCAGGGCTATCGTCAGCGCTGGAAACAGCATTCGTGAACTCACATTCTTCTTGAACCACAGATCGGTCAACCATCCCCCCGCGGGAAGACCTATGATGGCCAGCAACATGAGCAGCCCGGTCTTCATTCCCGCCTCGCTGATGGGGATGCCCTCGACCCGATGAAAATAGGTGGGAAGCCATACAATGATGGCGTTGTTGACGAAGATGCAGCCGATAAATCCTAGGTTGGTCAAGATCAGGGAGGGGGTATGGATGAATTCCCGAAAGATATCCATCTTGCTCATTCTGACCTTCTTGTTCCTCGCATCCGAGGATCCCACGGTTTTGACCAGATCTACTGTTTTATAATCTTTGACGAAGAAGAAAAGGATCGCTGTAATCGCCCCCGGAATAGCCACCACACCAAAAGCATGCCGCCATCCCCAATACTCGGCCACAAATCCGCCGACAGCGATGCCCGCGGCCACACCCAGTGGAATAGACATGTTCCACAGACCCATCATGCGGGAGCGTTTTTCCGGAGGAAAGAGGCCGGACAGCATCGCTGTCCCCGCCGGGGCATAACCGGCTTCTCCGATACCAATGCCTGAGCGGGCTAGAAGCAACTGGGGGAAACTCTTGGTGAAGGCGCAAAGCGCCGTGGCCATACTCCAGATCAGAGCCATGATACCGATGGTTTTTTTCCGGCTCCAGCGGTCGACGAGGATCGAAACAGGAAGAACAAAACCGACGATAGACCAGTAGACGACCGATACGAGTAGGCCCGATTGGGTATCTGTCAGCCCCCATTCCTTCTGAATATAGGGGAAAAGGGATGTTACGATCATCCGGTCTACATAATCGAAGAAATAAAGCAGAAACAGCAATGTGAACACGTAATAGGGGCCGAATCCGGACAACTTGTACTCTTTGGGCGCAGTAACCTCATTCACTTTTTCCGATGCCATACTCATTCTCATGCCTCCTTGCAGGACAGCGAGAATCAATGTGCGCCATTATCCCCGCTGAAGTCTTGGTTCAACCACCGTTCTTTCTGCAATCCGGGAAAAATTGAAACGCTTCGAGTGTTGTTTTTGTCGTAATCGATCCGAACACCTCTTTGAGTGCGGCGCAGAAATCCACGTGGTCAGAGTCCGTTGGCGGCGCCGGCAGACTACGGAGGGCTGAGTCTCCAAACTCGGCTCGTCTTCTCGGGGACCGGAAAGTGGATTGGATAAGGTGTTTGCCAAAAGGCCGAGTCATCATGTCCTCTTCGTTTAGATGCGGTCAGACCAGGATGCCATACTCAAGTCCGGATCGTCAACGCTGAGGCGGGAGATTCTCTCCCATCCGAACGGTGAAAACGTACTATACCTCTAACTTAACAAGTGGTACATAATTCGGGGGTAGGTCAGGAGGCAAAAAGATAGTACAGCGATAAGGGCTATTGTGGCCGTCAGGAGATCATCTGTGCCAGAGAAGATTCCGATATCCAAGCTGATAAATTCCCTGAGAGAAGTGAATGTATATGATTCCCACACGATGAGAAAGCTTGATGTTTTGACCGCGGCACGAGAAGGACCGCCCGAGATCTCTCAGAAAGAAAGAACCGCCACCCAGAGGCTATTTTCACGCCTTACAGAACAGATCAGCAGAGATGGTCTAATCCAATTTAAAGCCCTTGCGCCGCATGAGAAGATTAAGCGCGGAGAGAAGATAACCTGTGAGTTGACCCAGTTCCTGGGTTTTGGGAATATGGGCCCGGTTTATGCGGTACGCGTCAACAACCAACCATATGCCTTGAAAATTTATTCAGCCGATCAAGTAAAAGATATAACGGAATTCCACGGCAGGTTCGGCTTGGCCGGAGCGCTTGAGGGACTGGAAGGCCAAGATGTAGGAGCTTCCCTCGCTGATTTGGGCAAAAAAATTCTGCGGAAAAAACCCATGGGAATCTATGGAAACTGCAACAAGCTAGTGAAGATCCATAACGTCGGGATCGACAACGATTATATGTACGTGCTCATGGATATGCTTGCAGTGGATCCCATCAATAGAGTGGATCTTGGCCTATTGGGCGGAGACGCTCTCGACATTATCTCGTGGGCTGTGGATTGCGCTGTGGGGTTGTGCGCCTTGCACGTAGAAGAGCGTCGCTTGCATCTTAATATACGACCGGAAGCATTTATCAAGCGAGAGGTCAAAGGAGCCAAGCGGCGGCCCATCTATACCTTTTTCCATTTTCCCAAAAAGTTCCATCGAAGCCCTGATGGCCCGAGCGCAAAAAGCGACTTCATACTGGTGGACCATTTTGACACCTCCATAGACGTTGCCGATAAGGCCCGCAAGGGCATTGGAACTGTCGGAAGCTGGCTTTACTTACCGCCGGAGCAGATTCTTCAGCTACTGAGATTGCTCCGCGAAGATTATGACCGGTACGTGGAAGAGAAGGCTGAGGCGCCGCATTTCAAAACCATATTGCTCAGACGCTCTCAGATGGATGACATCTGGGCATTGGGGCTTACCTATTACCAACTATTTTCGGGTGGGAAGATGCCTATACAGCAAGCAAGGACTCTGGCAGGCATGGTTAATTCCGTGTTGCTGACGGAATTCGACTTCTCCTTTGTGCCCGATCCTTTTCGTGAATTGACAAGAGCGTTGCTTGCAAAAGATCCCAAAGAGCGCTTCCGATCGACTTTGAAGGGCTGCCCTGAAAAAATACGTGATCGAAAGGTATTGGCAGAAGCAGTTCTGTTCAAGCTCGAGCAAATTGGGATGGAATAGGGGGGCTGAATTTCGGCGGCAAAGGACTCGCCATTTCGCGAAACAACGGCATTTTCTCCTATGTTCTGATTAATCAGGGGGACAAAGAAAACTTTGGTTTCGATCCACAAGATGCGAAATGACACCCTTCTTTCGTCCCTTTTTCGGAGACGGGGTGCGACTTCATTTTAGTTCCGGGCCGCACGGGTTGGCGGCGCCACACACATCTGTAAAGACAGGCTCCATCTGAGGATGTCTTTTCGAAATTATTCACAGAGCTGCCGTTAACGCACGAGGCAGCACTGTTGGAGTTCGCCACATTGAACCGATTCGTTCTCCTCCAGGCAGCGCTAGTGATAGTTTCGACCTTGGCCTGCGCCCCGGCTATGTGTCAGTCCATAGAAGAGGGAATAAGGCTCTACGGTGACGCGCAACTTCTGTACAGCAGAGTTCGTTCGAGGGGGGACGTCAAACAGGTTGTTGAAGCATCCGAGCAGGCTCTGAGAATCTTCGAGGCGGTGAGATTCGACAAAGGGACGAGCGATGCGGCCAATTTACTGGGAGTGGTATACGCGAGCCTGGGCCAGCATGCCGAGGCCCTGGAACATTTCAAAAAGTCGTTGGAAATAGCGAGGAAACTCGGAGACGCTATCGGGGAAGGAAAAGCGCTCAACAACCTGGGTCTCGTCTATGCAGACTGGGGGAATTATGCTGAGGCTGCGGCCCATTACGAAAAGTCGCTGGAAATCAAGAGAAAACTCGAAGACCTGAGAGGCGAATGCGCGACCCTAAACAATCTGGGAAACGTGAATCGGATCCGAGGTGAATATCTCAAGGCCCTGGAAAACTACAAGAACTCCCTGGAGATCGCCGGAAAGCTCGGGGACCGCAAAGCCGAAGCCGGCGCGCTGAACAGCATCGGTCTTATCCACAAGGACCGAGGTGAGTATGCCGAGGCTAGGGAATATTACGAAAAATCCTTGGTGATTGCAGGAAAAATCGAAGATCTAGGAGGAGAGGGAAGAAGCCTAAATAACCTTGGCAACCTCTATAACCTCCGGAATCAGTATTCTAAGGCAGTGGAGTGTTACCGAAGATCCCTGGATATTTTTAGAAAGCTCGGGGACTTAGGAGGTGAAGGAGAGGTTCTCAATAACCTGGGGCTCGTCCATCAAGACTGGGGACAGCATTCCAAGGCCGTGGAACATTACCAAGGGTCTTTGGCGCTCAAAATAAGATTGGGGGACGTGAGAGGCGAAGGGCAAGTCTTGAATAATTTGGGACTCGTCTTCTCGGATTCTGGGCAATATTCCAAGGCGTTGGAGTATTACGCAAAATCCTTGGAGCTTTTCAGAAAGCTGGGCGATTTGAGGAGTGAAGCGGACAGCCTGGGCAACTTGGGCAACATCTATAATGCCTGGGGTCGATACCCGGACGCCGTAGAGTGTTATGAAAAGTCTCTGGCGATCGCCGAGCAACTCGCTGATGTCGGCGGTCAGGGGAACGCCCTGAACAACCTGGGTCTTGTCTATGCAGCCTGGGGTCAAGATGTCATCGCGGTGAAGTACTACGGAAGGTCCCTGGCTATCAAGACCAAGCTCGGGGACGTAATGGGCGAAGGGACAGCCCTCATAAATTTGGGCGGCATTCATGCCAATAGGGGAGAATACGAGAAGGCTCTTGCAAGTTTCCAGGCCGGTCTGACTAAGTTCGCAGAAATCGGAGCAGCGGTGGGTTGGCCCAAGAAGCTCATGGGCGATCTATATCTCGACAGAGGAGATATGGCGCTGGCCGAGCCTCTTCTCAAGGAGGCGGGGTACAATGCGTCGCTTGGAAGGCTCAACCTTGTCAAATCAGATTTCGAAGGGGCAAGGGGGCGCTACGAGAAGCTGCGCCAATCCGCAGAGCAAACCAGGGACGTAGAGAATCTGTTCACAGCATACACCGGTCTGGGTGCATCTTATGAAAAGATGGGCGACGACAATAAGGCCGAAGAATGTTTCTTGAAGGCCATCGATCTGACGGAGGAACTTAGATCGAGCCTTCCCAAAGCCCGGAGAGAAAAGTTCTTCGATGTCAGGATCAATGGTTTCCTCAGGACCGAGCCGTACGATGGTCTTGCGAGGGTGAGGTTACGGATGAACAGACCTCTCGACGCCTTCAGGGACTCAGAGTACACCAAATCTCGGATATTCTCTGAGGCAATGTCGAACTCATTTCAGTCGATGAGTTTCGACATTCCGGCGGACGTCCTCAACAAGGACCGGGAACTCAATGATCGGCTGGCAGCCGTGAAGAAGAAGGCGCAAAAGGCTTATGAAAAAGGAAATCAGGAGGCCATATCGGTCATTGAAGGGCTTCTCAAGCAGAGTCAAGGTGAACTCGGCAACCACATCAAAAAACTAAGGAAACAATTTCCGCTCTTCGCTGCAACCAAATATCCCAATCCCATGAGATTGGACGAGACTGCCCTGAAACCAAACGAATGGGCGCTTGCTTATCATGTTACCGCCTCCGGAATAATTATTTATCTCACCAAAGGTCAGGAATTGGTAAAAGCCCTTTTTAAACCGATAACCAGGGATGAGGTTTCCGAGCTTGTCCTCAAGTTCAGAAAGCCTCTGGAAATAGTTCAAGATAGGGACGACTTCGTTGAGAAGTTAAAGTCTTTCGATCTCGCTGCCGGGAAGAAGCTTTCGGATTTGCTGTTATTCGATGTTCTTGAAAGTCTTCCACCCTACGTCTCTCTTATTGTGGCGCCTGACGACTCTTTAGGAATACTCCCCTTTGAGTTGCTGGCGCTGAATGACAAAGGGAGCATAAAATCGGATAGGGACCTCCCGTACATTTCAGGAGCGGAATTCTTTGGCGCCAGAAACCCGATTTCCTACTGTCAGTCCGTAACAGCGCTCTCTTTGGCAAGAATTCATGCGAGAAACAGAGACACGGAAGGAGGTCTGCTTGCCATTGCGGACCCAGTATTTCAGGAAGACGACGATCGGGCGTCGAATGCGCCGAAACAAATCCCAACTGGTGCGCTCGCGTCGGTTTTCAGGCGTCTGCATGCTGAGACGGCAGAAAACAGTGGCGTAGCGGACGAACTGCAATTTCCGAGGCTGAGTCTCACGGGAGGGCTGGCGACGGACTTGGCCGAAATGCAGGAAAAGGGATCGGACATTTATACGGGCTTGGATGCAAGCAAGGCCAACTTTTTGGATAATATCGGGCCGTCACTAAACCGTTACGACAAAATCCTCTTTGCGACACATGGCTATTTCGGTGCGGACTTGCCCGGTCTCTTGGAGCCTGTGCTGATTTTGACACTCGTTCCTCCGGGTACTGACGGCTACTTGAGGATGACCGAGGTGATGGGCTTGAACATGAAGGCTGACATCGTGGCTCTCACTGCCTGCCAGACCGCTCTTGGGAGGCGAACAGCAGGCGAAGGAACGATGGGAATGGGAAGGGCTTTCCAGTACGCAGGGGCACGGAGCGTTTTGATGAGTCTGTGGTCTGTCTCAGAAGAAGCTTCCGTAAAGCTGGTGAAGAGCTTCTTCCGGAACATGAAGGGTGGGAAAAGCAAGTCCGAAGCGCTCGCGTTAGCGAGGGAAGAGATCAGGAAGAAGGGTTTTGATCATCCGTTCTTCTGGGGCGCGTTCATTTTGGTAGGGGAAACAAACTGAGATTTGATGTATGAACGGTCAAAACTCAAATCCGGCGCCCACGGTCTTCGGTTATTAATCGCGGCGCCTGATTGTGTGCGACTGACTCGTCATCGAGTTCGTACACGGTAATGTCCCTATCAAATCCGCGAACCCTCACTATTTGACGTGACTTGAATTCAGCCACATCCCTTACCAAGGTCCAAGTCCTTGATGCAAGCAGGATCTGTCCAGGCTCCGCCATTCCTTGAAGTCTGCTTGCCAGGTTCACCGCAGATCCTAAGACTGTGTATTCCATCCTACGGTGGGACCCGACATTGCCGACTACCACGATTCCAGTGGTTATGCCTATTTTGATCTGGACGCCCGATTCAAACTCCTTAATCCCCATGTTGGACCATTTTTCATTGAGCCGCGCCATCTCTCTTTTCATTTGGCGCGCGGCTGCCACAGCAGCTTGGGCGTGGTTCGCAACTTCAACAGGTTCGCCGAAGAATGCAAGTAAACCATCTCCAAGGAATTTGTCCACGGCGCCCTGGTTGTCGAAAACCGCTCGAGTCATCGCCTCGAAAAAGTCATTGAGGAACTGCTCCAGATACCCAACTTCCACGGTCTCGGCAATTGAAGAAAAGTTGGCTATGTCCGCGAACAGCACAGTCAATTCAATGCGCTTTGTTGACAGGTCTATTTCATTCTTCTGCTTTATGACGCGTTCCAGCATTTGTGGCGACAAGTATCGCTGCAAGGCTCTTGATATTCGCGTGGTCTCAGACTCGTATGAAATTCCACGAGCAGCAAGAGAAACCATAGCCGAGATTGCAAAAATCAGGAAGGGAGCTGCGGTGGGTATATCGTAAAACCGGTTCATGAATGCGAAAGCCACAAGGACGATATATGTCACACACGCTAAAGTAGCGATGACTGTTGCGGCCAGTATACGTACGCGCCCCGCGCTTAAACAGAAAGCCAACGCAAGGAGCATTGATCCCGCAATAAAGGGCCAGGCAGGTGTTCTTCTTATGAAGTTACCCGTCAGCATGGTATTCAGTGAACAGGAATGTAGCCTACTCAGGGGGCAATCGCCGGACAAGGGGCTTATACCGAAATCCGTGCCCCCCGTTACGGTTACCGCGATGAATACTATCTTGTTCCTATATCTTTCCGGCAGGGTGGGATCGGTTTTCTTCCGGAACAATTCAGCTACGCTGTAGTGAGGAAAGGATCTCCACGGCAGTTGCCAATGAATCAACATGCGAGCTTTTGAATCCACAGGAATGCTTGTTGCGCCGCCAGGATGTCTGATTTCAATTTCACCCGATTCTTTCAACTCGATATTTCGCGGATCAGCGCCCAGATAAACCACCAGCGCCGCCAGGCTGAGGCTCGGGACGCAACGATCATCGAATCTTACAAGGAGCGGAACGCTGCGGTGAACCCCGTCCCAATCCGAGAGGGACTTTATGTGACCAATACCTCCGGAATTGACAATAATAGGTACTAAGGGCGCATGAGAGGCCGACATCCGCGAGATTTTGAACAGTCCAAGTGTTGAAGGAATTTGAAGCTTCCATGCCCGTTCATAAATGGCTTCCGCCCGCTCTTCGTCACCGTGGAAGCTCACTTCAGGAGAATCGGTCATTCCGAAAGCAGTGGCGGAAACCACCCGGCCCGACGTCGAAACAGCCTGGAAAAATGCTTCGTTTCCCTCCGCCGTACTCCCTTTGGAAGAGTACAAAACATCAAAGACTATTACTCGTGCTCCAAAGTCAGTCAGCTTTGTTACGATTTCAGCGCTGATCTTACGGTCCCAGGGCCATGATCCAAATTCCTTCACCGCTTTGTCGTCAACATCCAGATGAACTATATCGGTGTTTATTTGAGTGTCTCTCCAGAAACGAATCTTCAAGTCATAGACCTTGGCGTCGAGCAATTCGAAAAAGTGAGGCCAAACAAGGAAAATGAAGGGAAGCAAGAAAAGAGGAAATAAAGAGACGTATTCCAGTGGAGAGAGTCTCTTGCCGTCCATTAGGGCCTAATCCTATCGATCCACCTGGGGCTTCAGACCTTGAGATCCGGTAACGGTCTCCGGGAGTTCGCTCTCGGATTTGCGTGGCGCTGCTTTCGGACGCAAAGGTCCCATCAGCCTAAGGCCGCGAGCTTCCACGCTTCCCTTAATGGAAAGCAACACTCTGTTATATCCGGGCTTTTGGGATATTTCACGCAGGGCGCTAGTAAGGATCTTCCAATTGTTGTCGCCGGGGGACAACGTGACGAAGGCCTTGCCTTCCGGAATCTTCATGAGATCCAAAGAAAAAGGTTCGGGACTGACGTAGAAGACGGACATAGAGTCCGCAAGTTGGTTGTCCATACCCAGCTTCACCGACGAACTGTCCCCAAACAGAGTGTATTCCACTCCACCCTTCACCGAGTTATTAGGTGTCTCTCGATTAGGGAAAAACACGATAGCGTCCCCCGACTTGGACACGTTCAAGATCGTCAGATGGCAATCGCGATCCGCCAAGAAGTGGATTTGGACCAGATCGCCTGGGCTGAATTCGTACTCCGGCGGTTTGTTCGTCCACGTCCGCAACTGAACGGCGTTGGGACCTATCTCTCCGAGAGTCATCAATATTTGAGCCGGATTTGGCGGGGTCTCGTCCCGTGAGGCGCATGGCGATGCCGCGACCAAAAGACAGAATGCCGTGAAAAAAGGCAGGACGGGCACAGTCGGCGTCATTCGTCCAAGCATGCTGCACTCCCATCACTTCGTTTTTGATCACGCTCCAACAAATGATACCGGGTAGTTCACATGAGTTGCAAGAGGAATTTCAGATGTAAGGTAACCATTCACTTACGCGGGGGATCGGCCTGGATCAAAGTTGTTGACTCAGGTCCCCTGCGGGCTCACGCGGCGCAAGATATCGTTAGCGCATTCAAATCCAGCCCCCTTGTGGCCATTCTCAATTCTAGTGAACGAATTATTTACAGCGCCATGCGCCCGTGTGGGGGTGTGGGGTGGTGTGGGGTCAGGTCTGCTCTTGTGGTGTGGGGTCAGGTCTGCTCTTGGCTCATTTAAAGGCTCATCCGACAAGTGCGTGCTTGGACAGGTGTAGGGCATAGATCTTGAGGACGAAGAACTCTCGGTCACGGGATCCGTAGGCTTGCCTTTGAAGTGTCTTGATCTTGTTATTGGTTGCCTCCAATGGGGCTGTGGAGATGGGGTAGTCGTACCAAGCCAGGAGGCTGCGCTTGAAAAATTCGAGGGTCTTTGCGACGTCTGTGAGCATTCGGATACCGGATGAGTCAAGAGAAGACTTGACCCCATTGCGTGACCCCATTGCGCTCCACTGTTGCGGACTCATAAGACTTCAGGGCCGCCTTGCCCGGCGAACCCCTTGCTAGATTTTATTTTTGGACCCACGCCTTGTCTCCGCCGGTCGAATTTCAATTGTATCCGTCTTGAATGGGAAAAGGAGCTATATCTCCAGCTTAACAAGTGTTACATAATCCGGAGCCAAGTCGATTTTTGGAGAAGGGCGCCCCATGAGTACGAATGATAAGCGGCACCGCGCTGTATTGGAGAGCATTGCCGAGAGGGCGATGCTTGAGAGAGGACTGCTGCCTGATTTTTCTGCTGAAGCGCTTGCCGAGCTTGGCAGTATTCAGGCAGCCGCAGCAAAGACTGGTGAGCATGTTCGCGAAATGAGTGATCTCTTGTGGGTTTCCATCGACAACGATGACTCCCTTGACCTGGATCAGCTCACCGGCGCCGAGGCAATGCCGGGAGACAGCACAAGAATCCTTGTCGCTGTGGCTGACGTAGATTGTCTCGTTAAAGATGGATCAGCCATTGACGAACACGCACGCCACAATACTACCTCAGTTTATACGGCCGCTCGGATATTCCCGATGCTTCCTGAAAGGCTCTCCACCGACCTCACATCCCTAAATTTCAATGAGGAGCGCCTCTCAATTGTCGTTGAAATGGTGATCGGCGCTGACGGATCTATTCAGGACTCTGATATCTACAGGGCGAATGTCCGCAATCATGCCAAGCTCGCATATAACGGAGTTGCCGCATGGCTCGAAGGAAAAGGAAGCGTGCCTGCGGCCATTGCAGCCGCAAACGGACTAGATGAGAACCTGCGCATTCAGGACAGGATAGCGCAACGTATGAAGAATTTTCGACACGTTCATGGGGCTCTGAGTTTGGAAACCATTGAAGCCAAGCCAATATTTGACGGCGATGAAATCCGTCACCTCGAAGCGGAGGGAAGGAATTGCGCAAAAGACATCATCAAGGATTTCATGATAGCCGCAAACGGCGTGACCGCCCAGTATCTCTCGTCAAAAAAATTCCCTTCGATCCGCCGTGTGGTACGAGCCCCAAAACGATGGGAACGGATTGTCGAGATCGCCGGGGAACGAGGGACTAGGCTTCCCGATACCCCGGATTCAAAATCGCTTGAGGAGTTTCTGACCAAGGAGAGAGCAACTGACCCGCTTCAATTCCCCGACCTGTCGCTCGCTGTTATCAAGCTCCTGGGACCAGGTGAATACGTTGCAGAACTTCCGGGAGAGATCGCCCCAGGACACTTTGGTCTTGCGGCCAGGGACTATACCCATTCTACAGCCCCTAACCGCCGCTACACCGATCTGATCACCCAACGCTTATTGAAAGCCGCTGTGGAAGGGAGATCTTCTCCATATGGCGTTGATGAACTCGATGTTCTGGCGAGACATTGCACCAAAGAAGAGGATGTCGCCAGGAAAGTAGAACGGCGGGTTGGCAAATCCGCTGCGGCTCTTCTTCTTGAATCGAGAATTGGAGAAGAATTTGATAGTATAGTTACTGGCGCTGCTTCCAAAGGGACCTGGGTCAGGCTTCTCACAATGCCTGTTGAGGGAAAGCTGGTCGATGGATTCCAAGGAATTGATGTAGGCGCCCGAATTCGTGTGAAGATTGTTAGCGTAGACGTCGAGCAGGGATATATCGATTTCAAGAGAGTTAGCCGATCAAGACGCTGATGTGTTCACCGTCAGCGAAAAAGGGTTTCATTCGGATAGACCCGCATGGAGGCGGCTGCCTTACAATTTCAATTGAAAGGGATGAGTGACGCAAATGAGCAAATTGTTTGACCGCAGTGTTATCAACGGCATGGAACTGTCGAATCGTTTTGTTCGATCCGCTACATGGGAGGGAATGGCTGCCGAGGACGGATCGGTTACTCCGAAATTAACTGAAACCCTGGTGGCGCTGGCCAATGGAGGCGTAGGCCTGATTATCACCAGCCACGCCTATGTTTTGCCGGAAGGCCAGGCCGGTCCCTGGCAACTCGGCATTTACAAAGATGAGCTTATTGATGGGCTCCAGGAGATGACGACGGCGGTTCATAGCTTCGGCGCCAAAATCGCAATGCAGATTTCCCACGCCGGAAACTTCGCCCCTAAGCCATTAACCGGAAGGCCTCCGATGGTTGTTTCAAATTATGAGGGGCTGTCCAAATCACCTCGCGAAGAGATGACCACCGATTATATCCGAAAGCTCGTTGTCGCGTTTGCCGATGCGGCACGTAGGGCGAAGGCCGCGGGTTTTGATGGAGTTGAGATCCACTCCGCGCATGGCTATCTCCTGAACCAATTTCTGTCCCCCGCATTTAATCACCGAGCGGATGAGTATGGGGGAGGCATCGAGAACAGGGCAGGAATCCACCTGGAGATTTTACAGGCCATCAGAAAGGTTGTCGGCCGAGAATTCCCTGTATTGATCAAGTTAAACGGCCAAGATTTTGTCGAGAACGGGTTGACCCTGGCGGATTCGCTGCAGGTTGGGCGTATGCTTACCGACGCGGGATTGGACGCGATCGAGTTGAGCGGTGGCCTGGTCACCGGCGGCAAATTGTCTCCCAGCCGATTCGGGATAAAAACAGAGGAAGAGGAAGCTTATTTCAGGGAAGATGCGCAGGCTTTCAAGAATGAAATCAAACTTCCGTTGATTCTGGTCGGTGGTGTACGGTCATTGGAAGTGGCTGAGCGCTTAGTTGAAGACGGAGTGGCAGATTATATCTCCATGAGCCGCCCGTTCATCAGAGAACCCAATCTGATAAACCGGTGGAAAGCAGGCGATCGCAGGCGAGCGCTGTGTAAATCGGACAACATGTGTTTTAGTCCCGGCATGCAAGGCGACGGTATCTACTGTGTTACCGAAGAACGAGAGAAGGGCGTCTAGCCTGAACAAATTAACGGGTGTTGGCTTAACGGCTGACACCCTGTTTTGTTGACCATGTGGCTTTAATGCCCTGGCCTCTGAAAGCTATGCGGGAGGATGAAAGCTCACCGCATGTACGACGCTCTCTTGGCCCTCGAAAACGGACTCAAAGGCCGCCTTCGCGTTGGGAATTGGAGGGCTCTGTTCGAGGTGGAAGGAGACAGAATAGTTGTTTATCGTATTCGCCATCGGAGAGAGGCCTACCGATAGGAGGAGCTATGTTGTTGCATCCACAAGTAATCGAAAAGGAAGGGGTAAAGGAATTTGTCGTCCTCCCATACGAGGAGTTTCTACAAATCCAAGAGGCTCTGGAGGACCTGGGCGACCTTCGTGAATTGCGAAAGGAACGGGAGGAAGCCACGGACATGCCCTCCGGAAGTCTCAGAGAAATCGGAAAGGAACTTGGTCTTGAGCGAGAATAGAGGGGGCAAGTCTGCTCTTAGCTCATATCAAGCCACGTTTCAATGTATCGCGTTTCAGTAATGAGTCAAAAGCAGATTTGACCCCTTCCACGATCTACCCGCGCAAGAGGCGTCCCCCGGAGGGCGCGCTAAGACAGAATGTCCGCTAAGCCTTTTACCCACGCGGCGGGTCAAGCGAGAACCGGGTAGGGGTCCATGATGTCGTTCCTAATCACCACGAAGACTGCCGGTCCATGATCCCGGGCGGAGGAGGTAGGGTTGAGAAGACATAAAGGTAAAGGGGTCATAAATAAAGTAAAGGGGTCGTCTTGGCTCATTTCGAGCTGTCGCTCGACATGCTCTACACGCCTCCGCAGGCTCAGGGGTACCGGCGCCTCATTCTTTGTGCGAGAAACGACGCTGCTCACGATGCTGTAATTGGACATCCCAAAAGCTTTCTTCAGGGTTGCCGGCGTCTCTCCGGAAAGACGCGTCGCGAGCCGGATAGCATGATATGATACCATTCATCCGGATATTACATGCGTAAAGGCCGCGACATGGTCGCGCAACTCACGGAAGTAAACAAGGTGAGTCAAGAGTAGACTTGACCCCATTGCCACAGTCGCTTTAGTGACCATCCAAGAAGCTTGCCGAGACAATGGAGGACTTCGAATGAGACTTTGAGAAGCTTCTCACGCAAGTACAGGTTGATACCGTCATAGTTTTCAGCGACGACATCGACCCCTGCTCGAGCGTTAACGCGATACGGCAGTTGCTGGACGGCAGCGACTTCGGTCTCGGACAGATCCCCTGCTCAGTTGGTAGTGGCAGAATCCTCCGTGGCCAGGTTGAATCGTTCCAAGAGGCCCTTCATTTGTTTGGCCAGGTTCGCCAGCTCACGAGCTGCTTCGGTGAGCTTGGAGGCGTTGTCCAGATTTGCGCGAACCACGCCTTCGATGTTGTTCATGGCCAGAGCCACCTGATCAACACCAGCGACTTGCTGTTCGCTGGATGAATCTATGACGCGGGCTGCCTGAGCAGAACCCTCTACGCTAGACGCTATGCGTTCGATCGACTCTCCTGCTCGGGTTGACAACTCTACTCCGGATTGAATCGCCCGCCGGCAGGTCTCTCCGGACAAGGCCACTTCCTCGATCAAATCACGGGTGTTGTCGAGGATTTCACGGACCCTCTCAGTAGCCTTGCGAGACTGATCTGCCAAGTTCTTGATTTCTGTAGCCACTACCGAGAACCCTCTGCCGGCGTCACCGGCACGAGCGGCTTCCAGCGAAGCATTGACCGCGAGAAGATTGGACTGATCCGCCAGGTCTTGTACTGTATCGACAACCTCTTCGAGAGTCTTGCCATGTTGGCTTAGCTTGACCACGTTGTTGTCGATCAATTCCATCTGCTCTCTGATGAGGTTCACCTGGAGGACTGTATCATGCGTGGCTCTCCGGCCTGAATCGGCGATTTCCAAGGATACTTGAGCCCTTTCCAGAACGTTACCGGCTACGCTTCTGGCAGTGGCTGCCGTCTGCCGGACTTGCTCGACCGTCGTTGCTGTTTCGCCCACGGCGGAAGACGCCTTAGAGGTGCTCTCGGCCAATTCCAATGAGGTTTGAGACAACTGACCGGCAATAGAATTCAGCACCACCACTCCTTCCTGCACCTCTCTGTTTTGCACTGTCAGGTCGTCCGCCATTTGGTTGAGAGCCGATACGAGCTGGCCGGCTTCATCGGCGCTTTTCGACAGGAGGCGTTTGCGGAGGTCTCCGCGACTGACGGCCATTGCCAAGTCGACGCACTCTGATAACGGCCGGGTGATTCCTCGCGTGATCAGCGCAGCCAGAAATAGGCCCAGGACTGCGGCGGCAGCGATCATGATTCCATAACGCCAGGCATTGAGCACAGCGTCGTTGGCGGCCTTGGCCCCAACATCGGTGTTAATCTGGATGAGCCTTTCTAATAATTGATTAACCTTATTCATAGAAGGCGTGCATCGCCCTAAATAGTGTGCCTTTGTCTCTGCGTATAGCTCCCGAGCCGCGTAGGCCTCGGCAATAGCCTGATCAAAGATTTTTGTGATCTCTTTTTCCGCAGGAATAGTCTCAGTTACAAAGACGTTGACTGCCTCAGGCGTCGCTTCGCCCCTCTTTCGGTCTTCCTCAAGAATGTCGTTTCTCTTTTGCCCAGTTGCATATAGTTTTTTCAGTGGCTCAGCCAGATCTTGTCGAATCAATTTTTGTAATCTAGCGTTCTCAAACACGAACTTTTCTCGCCATTCCCAGACCCCGGACTCTTTTGCGTCCGATGCGCCCAGAAAAGGTTTTTGGGTCATTATCGAAGCGGCCAGTTGAACCGCCCAACCACGGATTGCGCTCAAATAAACGTTCAGATCCCCGATGAGTTTCTCAGGATCTTGGATTCCCTTATCAGACAGCTTCCGATAATTTTCTATGAGCTTGAGGTTTTCGGTGTTCCATTCTTCCAGGCTAGCCTTGAACTCCTGCCATAGCTGCTTTTCGGCCTGTTCATCTTGTATCCTCTTTCCGTACGAATCCACTTCCTTGTCAATGACGGCCATTTCTGCGGCCATCCTCTCCATTGCCTCTTCTTTTTCATTACGGACTCGGTACGGCGTCAGGAGATCTTTTTGGAGGCCGGCGTACGACGCCTGAGCCCGTGCCAGGTTCAACAGACTGCGAGCCGCCGGTACGACTTCCCCTCCGATGTGTCGGATCTCCTCACCGGACATCCGGATCCCGTACAGCCCTACCAGTCCAACACTTACGCAGAGCAGCGTCACAACACCAACTACCTTCTTTGATATTGTCATGAATACCTCGTGTACCAAGCGTGATTTGGTAAATAAGGTTGAGGATTTCGATTTTGTTGTATTTCGGCTGCCAATCGACAATAGCTAAACGGAGCCACTCGGGCGCAAATTTGGAAAAGTTGTTTGTGGTTCTCTTTGGCGATTAGAACTGGAATTACGCGCCGATGTTGCCATTTTGACCGTTTTGGGGGCCGCTTCGGGGTCGAGCGTGGCTGCGCTGACCCCTAAAGGGCGCCGCTTGGAGTCCTACACTGCCTGAGCCCGCAAAACCGTAGTCACTTTAATGAAGAAGTCCCCTTACCGCCGGTTCTCAGGGTATCACACCCTCACTCACTCTATCAACCGTTGTTTCCAGCGCCAATGGCCACCGTGTATCTGTCCAACTTGGGCCAGAATTCTTGATCATCCGCCCAGGTACGCCTTCTTCACGTTCGGGTTTTCCATCAATGCGGCTGATTCGCCCTCCAGAACTATTTGACCGTTCTCCATCACATATCCTCGCTGGGCAAACTTGAGAGCCAGTCTGGCGTTTTGTTCCACGAGCAAGATAGTTGCGCCGGACCTGTTGATTTCCCGAAGGGCATCGAACATGGAAAGCATAAGCAACGGCGCCAGTCCCATGGAAGGTTCGTCCAACAACATCATTTTACGGCCGCTCACGTACGCTCTGCCGACGGCCAGCATCTGTTGCTCACCGCCACTCAGGGTCCCTGCGATTTGCTTATGACGCTCTTCAAGGCGAGGGAAGATGCCAAAAACCTGGTCGATATCGCGTTTGACGTCTTGCTTGTCTTTGCGGGCAAAAGCCGCCAATTGCAGATTCTCCATGACAGTGAGATTGCCGAACAGGCGACGGCCCTCGGGCACATGTGAGATCCCCAAATGGCTGACCACTTTGTCCGCCTGGTATTGAAGCAAGTCTTGGTCCATGAAGATCATGCGCGAACCGGGTTCCGCCGGCGCCATCCGGGAGAGCGCTTTCAGGGTGGTGCTCTTGCCAGCTCCGTTCGCGCCGATGATGCACACAATCTCGCCTTTGTCGATGGTGAAGTTGATGCCGTACAACGCCTTTATCTTGCCATAGCTGACTCGAAGGTTCTCAACCACCAATTGCATTAGGCGATATCCTCCTTGCCGAGGTAGGCTTCGATCACCTTCGGATCATTCTGAATCTCCGCCGGCGTTCCCTCCGCGATAGTGTCTCCGAAAACCAGCGTTTGAATCCTCTGACACAACTCCATGACGACCTTGAGCCGGTGTTCGATAATAAAGATCGCAACACCGAAGTCCCTGTTGACCTGACGAATCGTTTCGACCATTTGAAGCAGCTCTTCGGAAGTCATGCCGGCAGTGGGCTCGTCCAAAAAGAGAATCTTGGGGTTGGTCGCCATAGCTCGCGCCATTTCAACCCTGCGTTGAGCGCCGTAGGGTAGGGCGCCCACCAGAAGGTCTGCATATTTAGCCACATCAAATATTTCCATGAGGCGGAGCGAGTTTTCCGCAACCCATTGTTCCTCTCTACGGCGACTCGGTGTATCGAACAGTGCGCCTATCAAACCATAACTCAACTGTGAATAGTGCGCCATCTTGACATGTTCACGGACCGTCATGTGACGCCACAGGCGTAGGTTCTGAAAAGTGCGGCCTAATCCTCGGGCTGCGATTTGGTATGGTTCCAGGCCCAACAGGCTGCGGCCTTCCAGTTGCACCGATCCTTCCATGGGCCGGTGGAGGCCCGTAATCAGGTTGAAAACCGTCGTCTTGCCGGCGCCGTTGGGACCGATGAGGCCGTAAATTTCTCCGGGTTCAATGGAGAGGCTATAGCGGTAAATAGCCCTCAAACCGCCGAAGTAGTGGGTCATGTCAGATACCCGAAGTAAGGGCATGGACAACGCTCCTCGGATTTCACTTATCCCTTGGGTTTCAGGATCTCTTTCACATCGAACTCTCGAAACGCCAGAAGCCCCGTGGGGCGATAGATCATCACAAGTATCAATATCAACGGAATGACAATCCATTTATACACGTGCAACGGCCGCAACATTTCGCTGATAAGATTGATGCTCACAGCGCCAAAGACGGACCCCACCACCGAGTTGAGCCCGCCGAAGTAGACCATGGCCAGGATTTCCGCCAAACGCTGAATGCCAAATGTCCCTGGGTTCACAAAGCGCATGACGTGGGCGAAAAGTCCACCGGCCACACCAGCCCAGAACGCGCCCAGCATGAATGCGGCAATTTTGGTTTTGCGCGTATTGACGGTCATGGCGTCTGCGGCGATTTCATTGTCCCGCACCGCGTTCATTGCCTTGCCGAACACGGAGCGCACGAAGTTATTGATGACCCAGACGCACACAACCATCCACACAAAAACAACGTGGAGAGAAGACCAGCCGGGCTGTCCGGACAAGCCTCTGGGGCCGCCCGCCCACTCCAGATTCTCGATGAGGCTCTTCACGATGAACATGAAGGCCAGAGAGATGATCGCCAGATAGTCGCCTCGAGTGCGAAAAGAAGGGATGGCGACAATGAGAGCCGCTATAGCGGCCACAATCCCGCCGATGATAAGCTCTAAGGGGAAAAAATAGGGACCCGACCAGGCAGGGAGCACGGCTCGGCCGAACATGGGGCTATTGGTGAACAGGAAAAGACTTAAGATGGACGCCGAGTATGCGCCCAGGGCCATAAAGCCGGGATGAGCGCACGAAAATTCTCCCAAGTATCCATTGGTGACGTTGACGCTCAGAGTTAGCATCACGGCGATCATCGTAAGCTTGAGCACCACCAATCGATAGTCGCTCAGGTCGGCCCAGTAGTGCAGCGCGATATAGAACAGCGTCAAATGTATCAGTGCGGACAACCGGAGTGGACCGCGGTCCAGCAGCGCTGCCAGTCGATTGGTAACGCCGACGCTGAGCCTTGCGACTCCGATGACGGGCGCCACATAGATTAGCAATACGTACGCCAGCGCTCCGGGTATCAATGAAGGATCTTTCATCACGATCAGGAAACCGAACAGCACCGGTATCTTGGGTAGATACAACTCAAATGCAAGGAGATCGCCAAACTGACGCTCGAGGAATACCGCGCACAAGACGCCAACCAGCCAACCGAGCATCGGCGTCCCGGCCAAGGCCGACGGAATGGAAATGATTTTGGCCGATGATGTCCGCTTCTGCACGATAGCCTCTTCCATAGTTATCCTTATCATTGATTCGCGAGATCGCCGTTTCCTCGCTCGACGACTCTATATGCGGTTCTACAGTCGCAGTTGGGTACTGTATGCCTGACCAAAAAAGCCATACGGCCGAAAAACCAAAATAAGCAAGATTATCGAATACGCGATGAGATCTCGTAGGGTCGACGGAAAGATCACAGGCACGAATATCTCAATGAATCCTAGCAAAAAACCTGCGAGAGCCGCGCCCAGGATAGATCCGCGTCCGCCCAAAATCGCAGCCACAAAGGCCTTCCAACCGAGCAATACCCCCATGTATGGATCGAGCACCGGATAGGCCAATCCATACAGAATACCTGCCGCCGCAGCGAGAGCGGAACCGATGGCAAAGGTCAGGAGACCGACGCCATTGAGTGAGACGCCCATCAATGGGACCACCTCATAATCATAGGACATGGCCCGCATCGCCATACCCCAGCGGGTTTTCTGAATGAAGCGGCTCAACGCATACATGAGCGCCAAGGAGACTCCGACGATGAGGATCTTCTTATTGGTTACGAAAACGCCCCCAAGATCGTACGTGGTCGATTGGATCAGTTCGGGAAAGCTCAAGCGTCGAGCGCCGAGAATGGCCAGGTTACCGGTTTCCAGGATGATGCCGATCATCAACCCTGTGATGGCGGCTGAGGCCCTGGGGGCTTCGCGCAACGGTCTATACCCGACACGTTCTACCAGCATACCCAAGAGCGACGTCAAAAGCATGGAGATCACGATGGTGATGGATAGGGTCGCCCATCCGGGAACATTCAATCCGAATGCCGCGAATAGGCCCAGCAACAGGGCGGCAATGCCGCAACCGATGTATGCTCCGGTCATGAAGATGTCGCCGTGGGCAAAGTTGAACACCATCATGATGCTGTAGACCATGGAATAACCGAGAGCGATGAGGGCATAGAAACTGCCCCATTGCAGAGCGTTGACCACGTTTTGCAAAAAGAATTCCATGGATGTGCTCCATTTGGGGGCGGAACGCAAGCGGCGCGAACGGCCACCGCGTGCGAGTATCCGGCTACAATGCCTCTGTTTCCGCCCAGGGCGTCTGTCACTCGATCCGAGCCCATTGATCGCTGATGGGCTTGGAACCTTATTTTGGATGGAAAAGATCGGACTCTAGGGACATACCGACTTATGGAATTCGAATTCGCCTTTATCGCTGATACGAACTATGACTGCGCATTTGATCGGGTCGCCGTTTCCAGCGAATGTCATGGCGCCGGTAATTCCATCGAAGTTCTTGATCTTAGCCAGAGCATCGCGAACGACCTTTCGATCGTTCTTTATGGCGCCGGTGATTGCCCCGGCGTCCTGAATGGCCTTTTGGACCAGCCGAAGTGAATCCCAGGTCAAAGCGGCCACGTCGTCAGGCACATAGCCGTATTTCGTTTTGTATCGATCAATGAATTCCTTCGTGGCCCCTTTGGCGCCCGCCGCCGCGTAATGGGTGCTAAAATAGAGGCCGTGGCAGTCCTTCCCGCACAGAGCGACGGTTTCGGCTGACCCCCAGCTATCGCTGCCCACAATGGGTTTGTTCCATCCAAGTTCGTGGGCTTGTTTCACTATTAGGGCCACTTCATTGTAGTACTGGGGCGTGAAGAGAAACTCAGCGCCGGAGTTGATGATCTTTGTCAACTGGGAACTGAAGTCTGTGTCCTTGGTGGTGAAGCTTTCGTACGCCACCACGGAGTTGGGCCCGTTTAACTTTTCCCACGCTTTCTTGAACATTTCGGCCAATCCCTTCGGATAGTCGCTGGCCACGTCGAACAGGACAGCGGCTTTTGTGAAGCCGAAGGTGTCTTTGACAAAATTGGCTACCACGGGCCCCTGGAAGTCGTCCAGGAAACAGCCGCGGAACACGTACGGTCGGTTCTTTGTGGTGTTGGGATTTGTGGACCACGGACTGATCATCAGAGTCGCGTAGTTGTTGGCCACATCGCCCGCGGGAATGGCTTGGCTGGACGCTTGGGGCCCGACAATAGCGATGACTTCGTCCTCCGTGATCAGCTTGGTATTGGCTTTGACGGCCGATTCGGCTTTGGATTCATTGTCTTCGACAACCAGCTCGACCTGGTACTTTTTCCCGCCCACTTCAAGGCCACCGGCTTTGTTGATGTCCTCCAGCCACAACTGGGCTGCGAACTTGGAGCCCTCACCCACCTTGGGGATGTCGCCGGTGATGGGCACATTGAGGCCAACCTTGATGGCCTTGGCGCCCCTACGGCTCCAACCATCCGTTGAAAACGCCGACAGCAGCGCCGACGCGAAAATCAAGAAAAAGGCAAGCTTGCGCATATTATCCTCCTCTAGTGTCACGTGACCCGCCTCCAGTTTATTTACCACTTGTTAAGTTAGAGGTATAGTACGTTAACCTCACTCCAAGAAATTTTTCTTCATATTGTGGAACTTTTTCACAAATTTAACGTCAACATCAAATCAAAGACGCGCGAATTGATACGGCCGCATTGTGGCTGAAGCGATTGAAGAGTGGGGAGGATCAAGAAAGCAGCGGAGCAGACATTCCCAATCTGAAGATTCGGAACAATCCGGGGGTGTTACCGACGGGGCGGTGTAGTCCTGACTGATGAGCAAAGACCACCGCTCAACAGAGGGAGGGAAAAGAGATGAAAATTGAACACCAGATCGACGAATTGATCAAAGCGGGCTGGGAAGTGGTTGACTCCGATTTTGACGCAGTTGCGTTTCAGCATTGGAGGCTGAAAGCGTTCGAATGTCTTAATGCCATGTTTGGTTCAGATCATGTTTACACCAAATATTTTCGGGATTTCGTTCAACAGGGGAGCACATCGAACGTTCTTGCTGGAGGCGGAGTACTCACCGCAGCCAAACAACAGTGGACAAGCAAAGAGTTGCAGCCAGCCAAGCCAGTTAATGCCCCTGATCAGTCCCAGATATGAAAATCTGAAGACGCGATTCAATTGAGCATACAGGCGGTGTCGGTGTCAGGCAATACGTTGTTTTTGCTGGACGCCGCTTTGGCCTGTCACGCCGGAGGTCGCGAGTTCGACTCTCGTCGCTGAATTCGGGTACGTTCTAGAGGCGTAGCTTCTTACGCTGTCTGCCGAGAGCGTCAGCGGCCCAGATGGCCGACTCAACCATTTCAGCGGTCACGGGGAACCATGTGGCGTGAATAGTTTCGCCCTCCGCCGTGGTTGCTTCGGCCACTTTCCTTATGTCCTCACGGCTAGGGTCGGACAGGCCCAGATCCTCCAAACAGACTGGTAACCCTACGCTCAGACAAAAATTTAGGACTTGGTCCACATCTTTTGATGGTCGGCCCTCCAGGACCATTTGCGTAAGGACTCCGAAAGCAACCTTTTGTCCATGAAACTTGTCGTGTGACGCTTCCAGAACCGTCAAACCGTTGTGGACGGCGTGAGCTGCGGCCAAGCCTCCGCTCTCAAACCCCAAGCCGCTGAGCAAGGTGTTGGCTTCGACTATCGCTTCGACGGCTGGTGTCACGGATTTCTTTTCCACAGCCAGCTTCGCCTGGAGCCCGTATTCCAGCAAGGTGTCATAGCAGAGCCGAGCCAATGCCAACGAAGATAACGTTGGCGGACAGGCTCCGGTGAGAGCATTCGGCTTGCAACTCTTGGCGCACGTGTCCGCTTCCCAGTAAGTGGCCAAGGCATCACCCATCCCGGATACCAGCAACTCTACGGGAGCATTAGCCACCAGAATCGTGTCTACCAAGACGCAGTCCGGATTTTTTGGTAAAACCAGGTAACGTTCGAAAACACCGCTCTCCGAATAGATGACCGACAAAGCCGAACACGGGGCATCTGTGGCGGCAATGGTGGGGGCGACTATTACGGGGATCTTCATTTCATATGCCATCACCTTCCCTGTATCGATTACTTTGCCTCCACCGGCGGCAATGATAAGATCGGCGCCGTTGGCCGTAGCCACGCTCACCAACCGACTGATCTCCTTTTCTGAGCATTCACCGTTGAACTCTTCCTTGTGGAAGCCGACCTTGTTATCTTTAAGGCTGGCCTCAACTGTGGAACCGCACACGTTGAGCGCCGTCTTCCCTCCTGTGAACAAAGCATTGGCGCCCATCCTGGCGGCGTGGATACCAATTTCAGCGATGGCGCCAGCCCCTTGAACGTAACGACTGGGCGCAAGGAACATCCGACTCATTCCAACTCCTCCTAAAGTCATAAAGTCTCATGGCCGCTTTCAGAAAGAACCCCCAAATGGTCCTTTACAGGACGGAGGACAGCAAAACCGTCCACCGCAAATACCCCTCATTTTCCTTGTTCCGCAAACGTGGCCACCACAACATAGGACTTGTTTATCGGACCGCCCGCAACAATATTTTCTCCGATTCTAACCCAGGCGTGGTAACAGATCTTCTGATTTTCATCCCTTCCTGCGCCAAGGTACAACGTGCTTGGTATTCCTCTGCGTCGAAGAGCCAATTTTGCCGCTACAGCTTCGATGAGACATGTCGATTTCCAAGGCGCGTGCCGGCCGGCCACATTTACGGCCCAACTAACACGCTCTGCAACCTCCCTATGTCTTGGCTCGATTGTCTCCGGGGTTTCTTCCATGCTTTGCCCCAAGATAGAGGCGACCCACCTGAATGGCAGGGCTACGAGAGCAAATCTCGCCATCCCATGAAATACTGCGGCTTGTACCAGTAATCTTCGGTCTGAAGCCGACAATCTGAGGAATTTACGCAGGCGTGTCAAATTATTTCTTGCTCTCTGTTGGGCGATCAGACTGTGCTTTGATCACTGACTGAAGACTCTGCCCCAGGGCCCTATGCAAGGCCGTTGCCTGGAGATGCGACAAATAGATTTGTTTCTCGTAAAGCTCCACTAAGATCTACTGGCCTTTCTCATCGCTCTTGGGTCGGATCTTCCCAAACAATATTGATATGTCAAACGGATTGGCCTCGACCATTGTGCAATTCGAATAGTAACCGTCCTCTCGGAGAGAAACAACTTTCTGGACAGTCGCTTTCTGTTGTTCTTGATCCCTATTCTTAGCCACGAACTCACCTCCTACTACTTGGGCACGAGACGTTCAGCGGAAAAAGACGGCAAAACCGTCGCTTGACCATATTGTGCTCATAGTCCAATTCAATGTCGCCTATTCGACGCAGTGTATCCGACCCAGATCGGCTTGTAGCCGGCAGCCTAACATTTTCCACAAACCCAGTAAATCGGAGATTATCCTGTCTTCCAACTGGATCCACAGAGCATCTGTAATCGGATGATGGTTGAAGCTCGACCTGCTACCTGCGTCTGCCCGCCAAGGCATAACCCTCAAGCGGCGTGTCACGGTCTGACTACCACCGATGCCGGTGACGGCGGCTGCAAATCGAACCGATCCCGGAGCTGGACTTCCTCGGCGTAAAGCCCAGCTTCTTGTTTTTAATGACCTCTGGAGTAAGCGTACTGATGACGTTTCCGGCGGGATTCACCTATGAGACGGCCGCTTCGCTCTGCCATTTCCGCAGCCGAGCGAAAAGTTGTTTTCCGCATGTAAATTACATAGAATACTATAGTTTTGATGGGGAAGAGATCGTCGCTTAATATTGTCGTCGAACGGGATGGGAGGCCTGTATGCAAACAATTAATGCGCAAGACACGTCGGCGCGAAAACTGGGGGTTCTTATTGTCGGCCTCAATGGCGCAGTATCTACAACTTTTCTTGCAGGAGTGATGGCAATTAGGAAAGGCCTGGCAGAGCCGATCGGATCTTTGACCCAGATGGGAACAATTGATAATGGCCGGTCAAACGCGGATCAAGTCCCAATAAGGGAATTCGTTCCACTTACGTCTCTCGACAATTTGGTGTTCGGAGGTTGGGATATCCGGAATGAGAATTGCTACGATTCCGCTGTCGCTGCGGGTGTGCTCAATAAGGAAGATCTGCGCCGAATTCAGTCCGAACTGGAACAGATCAAGCCCATGAAGGGGATTTTCGACCGGAATTATGTGAGAAACCTCTCTGGCGCCTGGACAAAGAACACTCAAAATAAACATCTGGATGTAAATCAATTGCGAGAGGACATTCGTGAATTCAAAGCCAGGAACAAACTAGAAGACGCAGTAATGATCTGGCTCGCCAGCACGGAGATTTACAAACCCGTTTTGCGGATTCATAACCACTTGGAGGATTTTGAAAAAGCAATCGAAAATCACCATGAGGATATATCGCCTTGTATGCTTTACGCTTACGCCGCATTAGCGGAGAACGTGCCTTTCATTAACGGCGCTCCGAATTTGGGCCCGGACATCCCGGCTCTAATAGATTATTCAAGGCATAAAGGGGCGCCCGTTGCCGGAAGGGATATGAAGACGGGCCAGACACTTATAAAAACGGCCATCGCCCCTATGCTCAAAGCGCGGATGCTGGGCCTTAAGGGGTGGTATTCCATTAACATACTAGGAAACGGAGACGGGTGCGTGCTTGATGACCCCCAATCGTTCAAGGCCAAACAGCAGAGCAAGCTTTCTGTCTTGGACGGAATTCTTAAGCCCGAACAACATTCGACACTCTATGGCAATTTTTATCATAAGGTGTGCATCGACTATTATCCTCCCAGTGGAGATAATAAGGAAAGTTGGGATAATATAGACATTTTCGGATGGTTGGGTTATCCGATGCAAATCAAGATTGATTTCCTGTGCCGGGACTCTATTCTTGCCGCGCCTTTAGCGCTGGATCTGGTGTTGTTTATGGATCTTGCCCAACGATGCGGGTTATCAGGAGCGCAAGAATGGCTCTCCTTCTATTTCAAAACTCCTATGGGATCGCTCGATCACGATTTGTTTGTGCAATTGGGGAATTTGTACGATGCGCTCCGAAACATGAAGAGAATCATAGTTTCTACTGAAGAGGAGAGCGAAAGTCAGCTGACGAATACAACTGGTTGCAAAGCCCCCATAGACGACAGGGGCGCTTCGAGAAGCGCCCTGATTTCGGGCGGTTCACGAACCGCTTCCACGGAATAATGCAGCATTCGTTCACGCTATTGGGTTTTGCCGCCAGTTAGAATGGTTACTTAAACAAATAGCGCCGGCGCCTTTCCCGGAAACCGCAGTGGATCGGCTCTCTGAAACGAGAACACCGGCATTATGCGTGTGAAAACAAGGGGGATTTTATGAAAAGGACCGCTATCGCTCTGGTGATATTTTCTCTTTGGGCGTCAATGGCCGCTGGAGAAGGCGCTCCATCCACGGCTGAACCACCCTCCGTGACAAAGGTGGTCCTGTACAAGCATGGCATGGGTTACCTGGAACGGGAAGGGAAGGTCAAAGGCAATGCCATGCTTTCACTGGCGTTCAGGGCCGAGCAAATGAAGGACTTGTTGACCAGCTTCTTCGCAGTGGACCTTGGTGGCGGCCGAATCTCCGCGGTCCGTTACGAGACCCGCGATCCTCTCTCCAAGCAACTTGAAGACATCCTCATAAAGGTGCCCGAAGAAGCGGCGCTCAGCCAGTTTCTGATGCAACTCAAGGGCGCTCGCCTGAAGGCTAAAGCGGCCGGCGAAACCGTCGAGGGGCGCATCCTCGGTGTCGAGCCTGTCACCGAAGTAGTTAACAATCAAGAGCTGAAGAAGGGCTATCGCCTGGTGCTGCTGACCGAGGCCGGCCCGATCCGCTCGCTGGACCTCTTCGCGATCTCCGAGTTCTCGTTGACTGACGAGGCGCTCCAGCGCGATCTTAGACGACTATTGGACCTTTCTCTGGACAGCAAATACACCAACCGCAAGAAACTCACCTTGAGCGCCACAGGGCAAGGCGAGCGAGATGTTCGCATTGGTTATCTCATCGAGATGCCCATCTGGAAGTGTTCCTATCGCATCATATTCGACGAAAAGAAGAAAGATGCCTCTCTCGTACAGGGCTGGGCGCTGGCAGAGAACAACACGGAAGATGACTGGAAGGACGTGAAGATCTCTTTTGTCGCGGGCAACCCCATGTCGTACGTGATGGATCTGTATTCACCATACTATGTCAAGCGAGCCCAGGTTCCGATCCCGGGCTTTGAGCGCTTGGCCGTGGATTGGGGGGCTGTTTCGCCACCCGATCTGGCGGAGGAAGCGCCGCCGGCAGCCAGGCCGCAAGCTACCTACCAGAAAAGGGCAAAAATAGCTGCGCCACGAGCCGCTCCCCCGGCCCAAATGATGGATCGGCAAATTGCCGGGGCTCGACCCGCAGCTCCAGCGCCGCCTCCTGGAGCGGCTCTCGAAAAAGAGACCAAGCCATTGGGCGAGCTCCTCACAAGCAGCTACAACAGTGAGGCGCAGGGAACGAAGATCGGCGATCTCTTCAGCTATGAGCCCAAGGAGAAGGTGTCAATCCCCCGTGGGCAGGCCGCAATGGTCCCGATCCTGTCGAAACAGGTTAGCGGACGCAGACTCCTATATTACAAAGCGTCTTTCTCACCTAAAGCCACTAATGCGTTTGTGCTGCAAAACGCCACCGACCTTACGTTGGACGCGGGCGCGGTGACCTTCTTCGAGGGCAGCGCATCGCTCGGTGAGGGAATTCTCGGGCATACACTCCCGCCCGGCAGCCAGGAGATCATCCCTTATGCCATCGACGCCTCGGTGGATGTCACCCCGCAAGAAAAGAGTCGCCGGGAACCACATTTCAAAGCTCGGCTCGCAGACGGCATACTCACACTCACTTCGGTGGAAACCCTCACGAACACCTGGAAGATCTTAAATCGGAGCAAAGATCCTGCGACCTTATGGCTACATCAGCCGAAAAATACCGCTTACAAGCTCAGCAAACCTGAGAAGCCGCTTAAGGAGGTGGACAACCATTACCGTTTTGAAGTCCCGTTGAAGCCGGGCGAAACAGTGGATTTCGTAGTCGAGCAAAAGCGCGACGTGCACGAAAAGGTGCAACTGGCCAACAGTAGCGAGGAACAGATTCGTTTCTACCTTGCCCAGCGCTATTTGTCTCCGGGCGCCAAGGCATTTATGAAAGACTTGAGTAACCTGATGGCGCAAAAGTCAGCCTTGCAGCGCCAAATCAATCAATGGACCGAGCAGGTTAAGCGTTTGACTGAGGACCAGGGCCGGCTGCGATCCAATGTCCAATCGCTGCTGTCAAATCAGCCAAAGGAACAGGAATTGCGGGCAAAGTGGGTTGCGACGATGGCTTCCAATGAGGATCAATTGGCGGATCGCCGCGCGAAGCTTGATGACGCAGGCGGCAAACTACGTCAGATGGAAGAAGCCTTGGCGAAGAAGGTGCGGGAATACAAAGAAGACTAGCTAGCCGGGAGAACTTCATCCGGCGGGCTTCATGCATGGGAGCGCTAACTTATGGCGACGTCGCTCAATGATGTCAGATAGTTGCCACCCTCCTCCTTCCCCCTCCCGTCAAGGGAGGAGGGATTCGAAATCCCGCTCCCCTCGCGGGAGAGAGGGTGGGGAGAGAGGGCATCGTTGGCCGCAAACTTGGCCGTAAGTTAGCGCGTATGGAGGTTTCATGATAAAATTCAACGGAGTAAATCACCTGGCCATGGCAACGGGAGACATGGATAAGACCATCCGTTTTTGGAGGGATCTTTTGGGCATGAGGCTCGTGGCCGGTTTGGGCAGCCCTGGATACAGGCACTACTTTTTTGAGATTTCGGAGCACGATTTGCTTGCCTTCTTCGAGTGGCCCGGTGTCGAGCCTATTGCCGAAAAAGACCACGGGGCCCCCGTATCCGGGCCGTTCGCATTCGATCATGTTTCTTTCGGAGTGGAAACGGAAGAAGACCTGTGGGAACTCAAAGAAAAGCTCGACTCCGCCGGCTTCTGGGTTTCTGAGGTGGTGGACCACGGCTTCATCCACTCCATTTACTCGTTCGACCCGAACAATATCCCTATCGAGTTCAGCTACAGCGTCGGGGGAATCGAGATCAGGAAAAATCCCGCGATGCGCGACAAGAAACCTTCCGCTGTGACGCTGGAAGGCCCCGAACCTCGGCTCAACATCTGGCCCTCAGTGGAGCGCCCGACCCCTGTGGATGAGCGTAGAGTGTATCCGGGAGCGGGAAGCGAACTGTTTCATGGGTTGAAGAAAGGAGAAACCGCATAAGAACATTGACGTATTGTGGGCAAAAGAGGCGGAAACTAGAATCGACGCGTATGAACAAGGCAAGATCAAGGCAGTGACTTTGAAGAAAGCGCTCAAAAAGCATAGGAGTAGTCCACAGCGGTAGGGGCGGGTTTTAAACCCGCCCTGGTTGGACAACAGGAAAAGGGCACGTTTCAAACCTGCCCCTGCTATGCAATTGGATAAAGCTCAGGCAGGTTATCAAGGTTGGCGAGATGACCATAGCTCACGTAAACGACATCGATATTTATTTCGAAATCCACGGCAACGGGCCGCCCCTGGTGCTGATAATGGGACTGAGGCGAAATGCGGAATGGTGGTATAACCAGATTCCGGAATTATCCAAGCACTTCACCGTGGTCGCCTTCGACAACCGAGGCGCGGGGCGTTCTGACAAGCCGGAGACGGATTACTCTATTCGCCTCTTTGCCGACGATACCGCTGGTCTGATGGATTTCCTTAACATACCTAAAGCTCACGTCCTTGGAATCTCGATGGGAGGATACATCGCTCAGGAATTGGCCATTAACTATCCGGACAAGATCAAAGGGTTGATCCTTGGATGCACGAGCTGCGGGGGAAAACGAGCCGTGCACATGTCGGAGGATAGAATCGAGAAATTCCAGGCCATCCAAGGGCTGTCTCCGGAGCAGATCTTGAGAAAGGACATGGACCTGTTTTTCTCTGATCGATTCGTTCGGGAGCATCCCGACCGGATCGAAGAATTCGTTCAGATTTCGCTCCGCTATTATCAACCTGCCCATGCTTTCTTCAGACAGTTCAACGCCTGCCTTAAGCACGACACAGCGGACCGGGTGAGCGAGATATCGGCGCCAACGTTGATCGTGACCGGCGATGATGATTTTCTGGTCCCGACCGAAAACTCCTTTATTTTGGAGGAGCTTATGCCTGACGCCATCCTGGACCTATTTCCCGGTTGCCGCCACTGCTTTTTTATGGAAGACTACGCGACTTTTAACCGCTACGTGATCCGTTTTCTTCAGGCCATTGGTTGATCAAAACGTTGCTATGTTCCCGATGGAACCCCGCAGAACACGATTTTGCCGCGGGGAAAGCTTCCAGTTTGCAGGAAAGAGGAAAACCAGCGAGGATCGAACTGAATTACTGCCTGGAAGATAGGCATACTCTTTTCTGCAAGTGCAAAAACTCTGTGTGCTCCAACTCACAGATTCCTTGACTGGACATTGCCGGGCCATGTTCGGCCGCGGAAGATTGTTCTTGACCGACGGGCTTGTGACTAGGTACTCTCAGAGACGAGTGAGAAAAGGTCTTCTCCGGCAACATGAAGACGAGTTTTGACAGCGCTATAGGGGACCTTCGGGGCTAAGAGGATCCCCTCTAACCGGTCGCTGGCCCTCAAGACCTCCTCAATGGCGACACCGCCGCATAATTCCGGATCAGGGTTGTCAGGAGGACAGATGCCCGCGCCCCGCTCAGCAGGGGCGCACTTAATGTTAGTTGGCCGATTGGTCCATACAGCGCCGGCCTTGCAGCGCGACCTGGGGCCCACGTAAACACCGCGGTCTTACGACCTGCACTAGCCAAATTAGGACAGTTCCTAGGAGGTGAGAATCATGGTCACACGTCTATCGATGATCCGCAAAGTGGCAGTCATCGTATTCTTCATCGGAGCTTGTCTTGTTGGGCTGGCTACGGCCGAAGAAAAAGCCGGTGTGCGAGTGAAGGGTTCTAACGAATGGGCTAATGTCGTGGAGGGTTGGGCAAACCGCTTCATGAGTGGGATGCCGAGAGTAATAGTGGTAGTGAGCGGCGGCGGCACAAGGTCTGGTATCGAGGCGGTATTGCGGCGCGAGGCTGACATCGCCATTGCGGCCCACTTCCTGGACCAAGATCAGAAGAAGACCGCCGCTGACCTTGGGATAGACCTTCAAGAGAAGCTTGTGAGCTGGGACGCCGTCGCTGTCTTCGTTAATCGGGAAAATCCGGTGAGTGCGCTCACAATCGATCAGGTTCGCAGCTTATTTATTGGTGAGGTTACTCGATGGAACAGCGTGGGCGGTCGCGATGCCCCGGTGGAACTGTACATTGATGAAACCGCCAAATCCGAGATTGCAGTATTGTTAAGAAAACTCGTGCTTGCGGGCGCCGAATTCTCACCCAATAGCAACGTACGAAGATACCCGAAATTCATTATCCAAGCTGTGTCCGAAAAGAAGAATAGCGTAGGCTATGCTCCTCTCGGCAGAGTCATCGAATTCCAGCATGATTTCCCCGTAAAGCTGATTGCGATACGACCTAACGACGAAGACCCAGGTGTCCTGCCCAGCAAAGAGACGGTCGCGAATGAAACTTATCCTGTAATTCTGCCGCTCTTTTTTTACTGGGACGGTAAATCAGTCCGCAAGCCAGTGACGGATTTTGTCACTTTTTGTGAGGAAAAAGTCAGGCCCGGAGGAGGTAAGTAGGGACCGGTCATCTTTGGTTCCTGATTCCTAATCTAACGGGGACGCAACTCCCGAACCCACTTACGCTCGAATCGCGAATTTTCCATGTAAAAGGCGTTGGCAAATCAGATGACTGGCGATATCAGCTTTTCTCGCTGTTCGTTGAAGCATGAATCAGGAACTCTTAAAGGGCCGCAACAGGTAGTGGCATCCTCGATCATTGTTTCGTTGTTAGCGGCCACCGGATTGAATATGCTATTACCATAATAAAACTAATTGAATACGCGCCTTATGGCGCACTGAGTAATTTGTCGCGCGAATAGCGCTAGGACGTTCACCCTCGAACATGAACAACAAGATGATGGCGTTGGCTGGCCGAGGCGTTGTAGCTTCCGGGCGTCCTTGCGTATAGAAACATAGCCCGGGTCGCGTGCAACGGGGGCCTTTTAAGGGATCAGACATGCCACCCCTCGACCCGTCAATGGGGCCAATAACGATAACATGGTAAGAGATCACCGCATAATTCCTGACCACAGCGCTTGTCCTTGACAAGTCCGGGTCTTTCGTTAATCCTGGAAACGGGGTTCGCGACAAGAAATTGTAGTCGTCAATTTCAAGCAGAAGTGAAAACCACGGCAAATTATGAAAAGGGGGAGAAGACTCAGATGAAGAAACAGACAATTGTTGCTCTAGTCCTCTGCCTGAATTATTCGGCGGGTAAACAAAGAAATGAAATGTATGTTCTTAGACAATTCGACCCGAATTCAACCCTGCAATCATGATCGATTTTAGGGGGGCCAAGATTACCTCGGAACCTGCCCGGCGCCGGATTCTCACTCAAATACCCCGGAATTGGGCGGATGGCGCCATAATTCCGGCAAAAAACAATCTGCGGGAAAGGAGAATACCATGTCAAACCACTTCACTGGACTCGATCTCGGTCCACCTCTCGGGGACCAAAGACTCGACCTCTGCGACCTTTACGCGTTCCAGTCGCCCACCGACCCGTCGAGGACTGTAATCATCCTCAATGCAAATCCGACTGCCGACGCGCTCCATCCTGACGCCATCTACCGCCTCAACATTGACAACGACGGAGACTGCCTGACGGACATCGCGATCAGTTACGTGTTCTCGCCACCGCAAAACGGTATGCAGACCGTGAACGTC
>Ga0172371_10001510_pt1 | contig 37036 bp, 33 predicted proteins | sample Lak12m_FD_114543 | JGI IMG/M metagenome (GOLD analysis project Ga0172371, IMG submission 114543) | Freshwater microbial communities from Kabuno Bay, South-Kivu, Congo - kab_022012_12m | ecosystem: Environmental > Aquatic > Freshwater > Lake | place: Democratic Republic of the Congo: South-Kivu... | reverse complement strand
TCAACATTTATGGTTATGTTGTTAAGAACAGGAATTTCAATTTTATCTCTCCAGTAAGACTTAGAAACATTTTGTACCGTTATTAATGATGCCATTTAATCTCCAAATTAATTCTAATTTTATTGTCATTGCTAATCCCTATAGGATGAAGCAATCTATTAAGTCAAAAAAATTGCTTCGCTAAATAAATTAGGACTCTCAATGAAATTTTTTTATTCTGCTAATTTAACTTCAACACCATCTTTAATCTTATCATCAAGTTTATCGATAACTTTCTGCCCGGATTTCAAACCTGATATAACTTCAACATAAGAACCTAATGTTTGTCCGAGGCCGATTTCATTTTTAACAGCTTTGTTATCAGAAACAGTAAAAACTACATTATTACTGCCTTCATTCCTAACTGCTGAAGATGGAATTACAAGAATAGGTTTCTGATTTGTTATAGATGTATCCACACGCTCTGTAAAGAATGAAACCTTTGCACTCATTTCAGGAAGCACACGAGTATCATAATCTTTAAATCCAACCTTAACTAACACAGTGGCTTTAGAACGATCGGCAGTTGGTACAATTTTAAAAACATACGCAGAATAACTTTTTTCCGGATATGCATCTAAAATTATTTCACAATCCTGATTAACCTGAATTTTTTCAATGTTTGATTCTGAAACGTCAGCTTCAACAAGCAAAGATTTCATATCTGCAATTGTAACAACAGCGGTTTTAGAAGTTGTACTTCCACCAAATGGAGCAACGATTTCACCCACTTCAGCATTCTTTGTCAAAACAGTACCATCAAACGGGGCACGAATTAATGTATTCTCAATTGCAACTTCGTATTGTTTAATTCTTGCATTCGCGATTTCGATTGAAGCAAGTAACCTGCTATAATTTGCTTCAGCCTGATCATAAGTCTGCTGCGAACTTAAACCTTTTTGCAGTAATTCTTTTTCTCTGTTAAAAGTATTTTCAGCACTGTTTAAATCTGCCTTGTACAATTCCAGATTAGCCTTAGCTTCTTCAAGCTGCGGAAGAATATCTGTATCCTCCAACCTTCCAATAATCTGATTCTTAACTACTTTATCGCCTTCAACTACGCCCAGAAAAATTAATCTTCCTGTACCTTTTGAAGCGATTGCAGCTTTACGTTGAGCCACTACATATCCGCTTGCATTTAGTGAAGCAGTTGTCTGTCCCGGTTTCTGAAGCACTGCTGTTGTTAGTTTAACTTCAACCGAACTTTCAAACAACGAATTAATAATAAAATATCCAATGACCAAAAAAAGAATTACTCCAAGAATTATAAAAATATTTTTCTTGCCAGAATTAATTTCTTCTTTATTTGATCTATCTATTCGTAAAGATGATAAGTCTGCGTTTTTTGTTTCCATCGAAATAGTTTAGTTATTGAATGTGTTAAAATAGATAAACAGTATTTGGAGCGCAAAAGTTCAGTGATAAATGGCACAAAATAATTGTAAGTGGCAGATAAAAAAGGGAACCAAATCATTCCCTTTTTAACATAAAATCGCTATTAAGTTTTTTACCTTTCGATTTGAATATTAAGCCATTTTTCTAATCTTGTAAAAATCAACTCTTTATCATTTTTTGAAAACCCTTTAATCCTTGAAGCATGTGAACCATTTGGTAAGACCATCTTTATTGAATTTGTTTTTCCCGTTAAGCAGGCACCCGGTGATGTCCATGGATCGTTGCCTCCATATATAAAAATAAAATTTTCTGCCTCATTCGATGCCCAGTTATTAATTTTTTTTAGCAGTCTTGGATCATAAGTTGGATCAGAATCTTTTGGAATAAAAAATGGAGTTTGTCCATCAGCATATTTAACATAATCCTTGAACTGATCAATCTCATAAGCATAATAACCAAATTCAGTGTAGCACTGATAGAAGAAAGGATAATTACTTTCGATACTTTCATCATCAAAATATGTAACACCACCATTCGCTAAAAAATGATCCCATATTTCTTCAGTGGATGAATTCTCATCTGGAATTAATGAACAATCACCATTCCCCCACTGCCAGTATGCAAATGAATATTCGAGTACAGAATATTCATAAGCTTTTTCATAACCAACAATATTGTAAGTGAGTTTTTTCTCTTCGGTATTTTTTAAAAAGATCGGATAAAGTTCATCACGTTTTTCAAAACATAATTCTTGGAAGTTAAAAACTTTTTCTCTGCACTCCGGAGTTGAAACAGATTTTATCCATTCATAAACTCTTTGATCATCAATTGATAAATTTAACGGACCAACATATGGGACCGAAGCATTAACATCATCAGGATAGAAGTATCCGTGAAAGATTGCACAAGATCCGCCTTTACTTATACCAGTCGAAATCCATTTACCAGAATAGTAATCCTTAAATAATTCTATTATACGATGATGATCGTCAGCGGCTTGTTTGATGGTAAGATATTTCCAATCAAATGGAGAAGGAACAGATTCACCAAAGTATCTATGCTCCACCATTATTTGATTACATTCTAATATTCTGCTTAACTCAGTTGTACGATTATTAACAGCATAGCCATCAAGATCTATAACCATCGGTTTGTCTTTGTCAATATGCGATAAAAATATTTGTTCCTTAAACTTAGGTCCATCCGGATTATTGTGATCGATGGGCTGTGTAACAAATATCTCATAAGCTTCAGAAAAAATCTTATCAGGTTTAATTGCGGTTACTTCGATATCGGGAATAGTTTTTAACCAGCTATACAAATCTGGATTTAAAGTATCCTCTACTTGAGAGAAACTAAAATTTGAAAACACTAGTAAAAAAATAGCAGACACTAATAATTTAATTTTCATCACTCTTTCCAGAAATTATTTTTTAATATTTATTGATTTTTAAGTCTATTTAAACCGCCGCCAAATGTTGTAATCCAGAGACTGTGTATTGAATATTAGGAAATACCAAAATATTATTTTAATTAGTTAGATTAAGGCTGCAAAAAAGATTATACCCTTAACTGCATTTATTGAAAACAATGTCTTAAAAATGATGCGCAAATATAGAACAGTTATTTCTAAACTAATAAATAAAAAGGAAGTATTATCGAGTACGTTTTGATCTAACTAATAAACTGTTGGTGATGATTCAAATAAAAGTTATGTTTGATCCATCATAAATTATGAAATTTTATAAACCAAATATTTTTGAGCTAATCCATAATTCCTTTTTTCAAAGGGCTGTTCGGGTTGCTCTTATTTATTCCTTCCTTTTTCTGACTACTTCGGAAGTTTTTGCTGATAATTCTGCTACAAATAATAATTGTAAAAAAGAATATATTATTTCAGTAAGTCAAAATAGCATAGAAATAAATCTCAATGAACGTAGTCAAAGATATAAAATCCACGACTATAGTAAATTTAATTATGATAAGATTGCTATAATTTCTAATCAACTTAATTCAGAGTACACAGAATATTTTATTAATAATGCCTCGTATTCTGTTACCTTTTCTCTTCTCATTTGCAATTCCAATAATTCCTTTAGAGCCCCTCCAATAAACTAAATATTTAGTTCGCTGATCTTAAGAGTTATTCTTTATAAGTCAGAAATAAAACTATAAACTTTTAACTATGATTAGGTGTACTATGAATTTAGGCGGCTGGATATTTTTAGTGCTTGGATGGGGAATAATAATTACGCTTACCTCATACTGTTTCTATAAAGTTATGAAGGTAACAAAAAAATAATAAGCTAAAAAAGGAATGAAATGAAAGACATTAAAAAAGAAGAAGATAAATCATCAGTAATTAAAGATTATATACAGGGAATAATATTTTTAGGAATTCCCATTCTTATAATTTATTTAATTATAAAATTTGCATAATAAAAAGGGGTCTTAACAGACCCCTAATTTTTTATTCTTCCAGAGTGCTCAAATTACCGGGGTCTAAACCTAAAGCTTTCGCTTTAAGAACTCTTCGCATAATTTTTCCGCTGCGTGTTTTTGGTAATGAATCAACTATGTCAATCTGTTCAGGTTTAGCAATTGGACCGACTTCGTGTCCGACGTGCTGCCTCAATTCCTCAATCAATTTATCTGATTTTGTAAATCCTGATCTAAGAATAACAAAACAATGGATTGCATTTCCCTTAACTTCATGCGGTAATCCAATTGCCGCTGCCTCTGCAACTGATGGATGGCTTACGAGTGCACTTTCAATTTCTGCTGTTCCTAACCTGTAACCCGAAACTTTTATTACATCATCAACTCTTCCAATTATCCAAAAATATCCATCTTCATCTCTGCGTGCAGAATCACCTGTCATATACATTCCCGGAAAGCGCGTCCAGTATTGCTGTACATATCTATCAGGATCATTCCAAACCGTGCGAAGCATAGACGGCCAGGGTGTTTTGATTACCAAATAACCTTCTTCATTCGGTTTTACAGATTTACCTTCCTCATCAACAATATCCATTATTAAACCAGGGAATGGTTTTGTACCAGAACCAGGTTTTAGTGGAGTGCAAGGCATTGGAGTTATCATAAACATTCCTGTTTCAGTTTGCCACCATGTATCCATAATCGGGCATTTTTCTTTTCCAATTACTCTGTAATACCATTTCCACGCTTCTGGATTTATTGGCTCTCCAACGCTTCCTAATAATCGTAATGATGATAAGTTATATCGATTTGGCCATGCATCACCATATCTCATCAAACCTCTGATAGCAGTTGGAGCTGTATAAAGAATATTAATTCCATACTTCTCAATCATTTGCCACCAGCGATGCGGATACGGATATGTTGGAGCGCCTTCATACATAAAAGATGTAGCTCCATTTAAAAGCGGACCATAAACTATGTAACTATGACCTGTGATCCAGCCAGGATCGGCGGCACACCAAAAACGATCCTCCTCATGAATATCAAAAACATATTTTAATGAAGTATACGTTCCAACCATATAACCGCCATGTGTGTGCAAAATAGCTTTTGGTTTTCCCGTAGTGCCTGATGTGTAAAGTAAAAATAAAGGATGTTCAGCATCTACAACTTCAAGATTTTCAGAATTGTTTGCGATAGGAAGATTCATCAATTCGTGATACCACATATCACGACCTGATTCCATATTTATTTGATGACCGGTTCGTTTTACAACAAGAACACTTTCTACAGTTGCAGCGCGCTGTAATGCTTCATCTGCAATTTTTTTAAGCTCAACTATTTTTCCTCTTTGAAAAGCTCCGTCTGCAACAATTAAAACTTTAGATTGACTGTCTTCTAATCTTTCGTGAAGCGCTTCAACAGAAAATCCTCCATACACAACAGAATGTATTGCCCCGATTCTTGCACAAGCTAACATACCTATCATTAATTCTGGAATCCTGCCCATATAAAGAGTAACACGATCACCTTTTTTAACCCCAAGGCTTCTAAGAACATTTGCAAAGCGGCAAGTTTCTCTGTGTAATTTAAAATAAGAGTACGATCTAAACTCACCATCTTCACCTTCCCATATTAAAGCAAGTTTATTTCTTCGGGGAGTTTGAACATGAACATCAAGACAGTTATATGAGATGTTAGTTTTAGCACCAGTGAACCATTTGAAAAACGGTTTCTTAGAATCATCTAAAACTTTATTCCACTTTTTATGCCAATAAAGATTTTCAGCTTCCTTCTCCCAAAAACTGACTAAATCTTTTTCTGCAAACTTATATAAGCTCTCGCATTTTGCATGAGCATAGTCCATTATTTCTTTTGTAGGATAATAAACATCTCCGGAAAGTTTTTTTACTGCCATCTGATATTCCTCATTTGTAATAGTGAATAATAAACTTTAAAAGGAAATTAAAAGTAGTTTAGCTTAGAATCAATAAAAGTGCCGATCTATTTTTATAGAGCGAGATAAATTAATCTTTATCCCGCATACAGAATTTAAAATTTATTTGGTCCAGCCTGCTTGATAGCATCCGAAGTTCCCTCTGAATACTCCTTAAAGTTTTCAACAAACATATTTGAAAGTTTTTTTGCTTGCTTATCGTAAGCATTTTTATCTGTCCAGGTATTTTTAGGATTCAAAACATCAACAGGAACTTCAGGACATCTTTGCGGCACCATTAAATTAAAAAATGGATCTTTAACAAATTCAACATTATCTAATTTCCCTTCCAAAACGGCGGTTAACATTGCGCGGTTATATTTTATTTTCATACGATTTCCAACACCGTAAGGTCCACCCGTCCAGCCGGTGTTTACAAGCCAGCAATTAACTTTATGCTTAAGTATTTTTTCACCAAGCAGTTTTGCGTAAACACTTGGATGTAGTGCCATAAAAGGAGCTCCGAAACAAGTACTGAATGTAGCTTTCGGTTCAGTGACTCCTTTTTCTGTTCCAGCAACTTTTGCTGTGTATCCTGAAATGAAATGATACATTGCCTGCTCAGTAGTTAGTTTTGATATTGGAGGAAGCACTCCAAATGCATCCGCTGTAAGCATAATAATATTTTTCGGATGTCCCGCTTTACCCTCTTCAACGATATTATTCAAGTGAGACAGAGGATATGCAGCACGTGTATTTTCTGTAAAAGTTTCATCATCTAAGTCTAATCTTCTTGTCTGAGCGTCTATCTGAACATTTTCTAATATAGTGCCAAATTTTCTGGTACATTCATAAATCTCTGGTTCAGCTTCTTCAGATAATTTGATAACTTTAGCATAGCAGCCACCCTCATAATTAAATACTCCATCATCACTCCAACCGTGCTCATCATCGCCAATTAATTTTCTGTTTGGGTCAGCCGATAAAGTTGTTTTACCAGTTCCGCTTAATCCAAAGAACAATGCAACATCATTATCTTTGCCAACATTTGCAGAGCAATGCATAGACATAACACCGCGAAGCGGCATAAGATAATTCATTATTGTGAATACTGATTTTTTAATTTCACCAGCGTAACTTGTTCCACCAATAAGTACAATTCTTTTAGTAAAGTTTAAGAGAATAAATACTTCTGAGTTTGTGCAATCTACTTCTCTATCCGCATGAAAATTCGGCATCTGAATTATTGTAAAATCAGTTTTATGTTTTGATAATTCTTCATCTGTTGTATATCGCCTAAACATATTTCTTGCAAATAAAGTATGCCATGCATTTTCTGTAACAACACGGATTCCGATTTTATGTTTTTCGTCAGCACTCGCATAGCAATCTTCAACATAAAGATCTTTACCTTGAATATATGCCATCATTTTAAAATAAAGTCTTTCAGCACATTCAGCGGACATTCCCTTGTTTACTTTTCCCCACCAAATATTTTTTTCACTTTCAGGCTCTCTAACGATAAACTTATCATTTGGACTTCGACCTGTATGATATCCTGTTCTAACAACAAGAGGTCCAAGATGTGCCAGCAATCCTTCGCGTCTTCTAATAACTTGTTCGTAAAGAGCTGGCGTCCCATAATTATAAAATACTTCACGGGTATTTCTAATACCAATCGATTCAAGTTCTTCTATCAATTTTACTTTTCTGAGCATAAAGATTCCTTATATATTGATTTGATGTATTATCAAAAATTATGTTGCCTATTCTTAATTTAATTGGTCTTTTCTTAAAGAATTAACTAAATCAAATTCAATTTTTTCTTCACAATAAAAAGGTTCACCATATATTTTACCGATTGAAAATCCAAAAAACTCTGCACGGGATTTTATGTAATTAAGAAATTCAGGTTTACTAATAAATGTTTCTGGTTCTTTACTTTTGGGATTATGAAATTGAGTACCGTAACATTCTACAGCTTTCATCTTTAAATCAAATGTATCTGAAATATCCACGATAAAAGTTGGCTCAAATGTGTAAGTCTGCATGTAGTAGAATAATTTTTCAGGTCTGTAATGATTTTGTGGAACTTCTTTATCAAATGTTTTTATCTTGTTTAAACCCGTAGAAAACATTGCTCGTTTAATTAAATGGCTCGCATCAATATGATCGGGATGACGATCATTAAAATAAGGAGCGAAAACAATTTTAGGTTTGTACTTTCGAATTGCAATTACCACCTTCATCAAATTCTCTTTAGAGTTTTTTATATCTCCATCAGGCACTTCAAGATTTTCCCTCACAGAAGTTTTTAACACCAGAGCCGCATTAAATGCTTCACGCTGTCTTGTTTCTGCAGTGCCCCTTGTACCTAATTCACCCCGAGTTAAATCAATAATACCAACTTTAAGATTATTTTTACCAAGTTTTGCAATGGTACCACCCATGGCAAGTTCTGCATCATCCGGATGAGCAGCAAAGACTAGAACATCTAAATTCATTTTCTCCCTTAACTTTTTATTTTTTGATATGAACATAAAAATTTTATTTAATGTATGCTAATGAATAGGGACAAGTTTTGATTTAGTTAACAATAATTTATGATTAAAGGCAAAAGATTTTTTGCAAATTTCTATCATATCTTTATCTTAAAAGCGCTAATCCAATTATTTAATAACACTAAATCAATCGAGAGGTTTTGGGATGAGATTTATTTTTACAGTATTATTTTCTTTATCTCTGATAGCATCTGCTTATACACAATTTTATACCTGGGAATTAAAACAAGCCGGTTCGAGTTTGGGTGGTCCAATAGACGTTGAGCAGTTTAATCATAATAATGTCTACTACGGATCCGATAATAAAGTTTATAAAAGTACTGATCGAGGTGAAACCTTTACGCAAATGGGTATCAATGTTCCTCAAGCAACAGAAATAAAATGCGTACTAGTTGATGATTACAATCCATCTACCATCGTAGTTGGAATTGAAGGAGGATCTGATAAAGTTGTTAAGACTACAAACTCAGGAGTATCCTGGACAATTACAGCAGATGGGCTAACTTTTTCATTCTTTGGAATTCCCATTACACAAGATCCAAGTCATCCTGATACTTTATACATGATGAATGGAACAAACTTTTCACGCTCAACTGATTTTGGATCAACCTGGACAACAATTTCTACAACAGTTGGAACTAATAGTGCTCCTTGCGATATTGAAGTTTTTCCAGATACATCAATTATTCTTGTTGGTGATAATGGAACAGGAATTTTCAGGAGCACTGATTACGGAGTAACCTGGTCCCAGACTTACAGCACCTCTGGTGAGATTCCAACAATTTCAGTTGACTATCAAAACCCTGGTATTGCATGGGCTACTAAATGGTCTGGCGGCGGCGGTATGCTTAGGTCCACAAATTTTGGTCAATCCTGGACACTTGTTCCCTATTTCGGATCAATTAATATGTGGGGCGTTCAAATTCAAGAGTCTGATGGAAATATAATATTGGCAAACAGTTATTCTGATTCCCCAGGAAGTTGGAGATCTACTGATGCTGGATTTTCATGGACGCCAATTAATATCCCTTCTCCTGGCTATCAAGTAATTTCGATTGATTCCATGACACAATTTGCCGCCCAAGGTGGTGGATTTTATAAACTTAATTCCCCATTCTTTATCCCGGTTGAACTTACATCATTCAGTGCATCAGTTATTGGTGGAAATATAATTTTAAATTGGGCAACTGCAACAGAACTAAACAATCTTGGTTTTGATATTGAAAAGAGTTTTGATGATAAGACGTTTGAAAAAATTGGATTCGTGCCTGGTTACGGAACAACAACCGAAAGCAAGAGTTACAATTTCTCTATCTCAAATATATCTTCACAAAAAACTTTTTACAGATTAAAGCAGGTAGATTTTGATGGTTCGTTTGAGTATTCACAGACTGTAGAAGTTGATGGGTTTACACCATCTGAATTTTCACTGAAACAAAATTATCCTAATCCGTTTAATCCATCTACAAAAATTGGATTTACTCTTCCAACAGAAAATAATGTTAAGATAAGCGTTTATAATCTTATCGGACAAAAAGTTGATGAAGTAGTAAATTCAAAATTCTCGGCTGGTACCCATTCAGTTAATTTTAATGCGCAAAATCTTACGAGCGGGATTTATCTTTACAAAATTGAAGCTGGCAATTTTACTTCAGTAAAGAAAATGCAATTGATGAAATAATTTTTTTTTGTTTACTATTTAAAGGATTTAAATCTTTATTGGTTTAAATCCTTTTTCTTTATTAATCGCTGTACTATTTTTAATACAGCAATCTCTAAGGAAAATCATGAAAAACTTTATCACAGTTATCTTAGCAATTCTTTTTATCACATCAATACAAGCACAGACTATGAAAACAGCATTTATAAATGGAAAGATTTACACTGTAAATGAAGATCAACCACTTGCTCAGGCAGTTCTGGTTGAGGGGAATAAAATTGTTTTTGTTGGATCAAATGAGGATGCAAAAAAACTTATTGATGCTTCCACTGAAGTTATTGATCTTAATGGTAAACTTATGCTGCCTGGATTTATTGATAATCATGTTCATTTTATTACCGGTGGATTTTATTTGTTAGGTATTGATTTACGTCCTGCAAATACTACTAGTGAATTTAAAAAAATATTAAAAGATTATTCTCAAAAACATCCTGGCAAATGGATAACTGGTGGTTATTGGGATCACGAAAAATGGGAAGTAAAAGATCTCCCAACCAAAGAGATGCTTGATGAAGCTGTTCCTGAATCACCTGTCTTTGTTGAAAGACTTGATGGACACATGGCTGTGGCAAACTCTTACACTTTAAAATTAGCAGGGATAACAAAAGATACTGAAAGTCCTGATGGAGGTTTGATTGTTAAAGATCCTAAAACAGGAGAGCCAACAGGGGTTCTAAAAGATAACGCAATGTATCTTATCACAAAACTTATTCCCGAACCTTCTGCCGAAGAAAATTATGAAGCATTTTTAGCAGCATTAGATGAAGCTAAAAAATTAGGCATTACAAGTGTACAGGATATTACTTTCAATGATGCATTGACAGCATTCAAACGAGCCAAAGCAGAAGATAAATTAACTTGCAGGATTTTTACACGCTGGCCTATTTCAGATTATAGAGATCACGTAGATAAAAATATTAAAGTTGGATATGGCGACGACCTTATAAGAATGGGTTCGCTAAAAGCTTTTGCAGATGGTTCTCTTGGATCAAGTACAGCCTGGTTTTTTGACAGGTATGATCAGGATACTATGACAACAGGACTTGCGATGGATATCATTACAGATGGAAGTATGGAAAAGTGGTGTATGGATGCGGATAAAAATCATCTGCAGCTTTCTGTTCATGCTATTGGTGATAAAGCTAATTCTTATATGCTTGATCTTTATGAGAAGATCGCTAAAGAAAATCCGAAATGGGATAGAAGGTTTAGGTTGGAACATGCACAGCATGTTAGATTTGAAGATATTCCAAGATTTGCGGAACTTGGAGTAATTGCATCTGTCCAACCATATCATTGCATTGATGATGGTGTTTGGGCTGAAAAAAGAATTGGACCTGAAAGAATAAAATATACCTATCCCTTTAAATCCTTTTTAGATGCCGGTGTTAAAATGTGTTTTGGTACAGATTGGTATGTTGCCCCTTTAAATCCACTGCTTGGAATTTATGCCGCAGTAACTCGTAGAACTCTGGATGATAAAAATCCAAATGGCTGGATACCCGAACAAAAAATTTCTGTTGAAGATGCTATTAAGTGTTACACAATAAATTCTGCCTACGCATCATTTGAAGAAAACATTAAAGGCAGTATTGAAACCGGGAAGCTTGCTGATCTGATTGTATTGAGCGATGATATTTTAACAATTGATCCTGTAAAAATAAAAGACGCAAAAGTTGAAATGACTATGTTCGATGGAAGAATTATTTACAATAAATAGTTAAGTGCGTCAATCATAAATTTTAGTCTTCCTGTTGGAATAGATATTTTTTGTTTATAGTTTTTCTTTACACTAATCCAAAGGCTATATATGAAAAAATTTCAGCTTGTTCTCTTTGTATTTTTTTGCCTCAATGTGTTTGGTTCAATTAACCAAGCTTATGCGCAGCAGGTGTACTTCTGTGAAGGTGTTGATGATGATGGTTACCCAATAAATGAAAGTACCACTTTCACCATCCCTGAAGATGGAGGATACCTATATGTTCTGGTCAGACTTCCAAATAAAGTGAACTGTCGTACAGTTAAACTTATTATTTATAATGAAGATGAAGAATTAGAAAATACTCTTACCATTGATACCGAGAAGAGCTGGACTTGGTTTTGGAAAAAAGTTTCATTTTATGAAGAGGGTGAATTTATTGTGGATGTTTGGGATTGTAATACAGAATATTTAGTTACCGGAAATGTTGAGATTAATATGGATTAAAAAAGTACAGTTACTTTTAAAACCCAGTTATTTTTAGCTGGGTTTTTATTTTTTAAATACCACTCCAATCCAATCATCCATTTTTAAGTAATCAATTTCAGAAAATCCAGCATCAGAATATTTTTCTTTGACAGCTTTCCTGTCCATTTCAAGTAAACCGGATAATATCATAATTCCATTATTAGAGATTTTATGTTTAAAACCTTCTACAAGTTCTAGTAAAATATTTTTTTGGATATTTGCAATGATCAAATCAAAATCCTTTTCTGCAATTTCTTTAAGTTCGCATTTTCTTATTTCAACTTTATCAGAAACATAATTCAATTTTGTATTTTCAATTCCATTATCATAGCACCATTCATCAATATCAAACGCTATTACTTTTTCTGCACCTAGTTTTGCAGCGGCTATTCCAAGAATTGCGGTACCGGAGCCAGCATCTAAAACTTTCATTCCAGGTTTCAAATATTTTTCAATAAACATCAAGCAAATTTTTGTGGTTTGATGATCACCCGTGCCAAAGGACATTTTGGGATCAAGGGTCAAAACGATTTCATCCTCATTTGCTTCATATTCTCTAAAAGTTGGTTTGATAATTATTTTATCAGAAACACGTATAACTACCCTGCTTTTCTCCCATTCTTCATTCCAGTTTTTTTCAACAATAAAATTTTCCTGAACAGAAAATTCTCGCAGGAGATTATTTTCTTGCAGATGGTGCAGCTCATTTTCAATTGATTGAATTGTAACTAGTTCATCCTGAGCAAAAACTTTTAAGCAATTTACTTCTTCATTAATTCCATCAATGTTTAATTCCCATAAAATTGAAGAAAGGATTTCAACATTAAATGGTTCGGCGGTTATAATATATTCTTTATATGATTTATTCATCGATACCTTATATCCTATATTAAATAGTCATTCCGAACTTGTTTCGGAATCTTCATTGTGATTAGAGGCAGAAGCTGAAACGAGTTCAGCTTGTCATAAATAAATTAATATATTTCTGATAGTATTCTACAAATCTCATCTTGAAATTCTTTTGCTTTTGATGATGAGCCAACATAGTTCTGCATCATAATAGAAAAAGCTATTGTATTATTTTTCGTATTCGTAAGATAACCCGAAATACAGCTCACACCCGTAAGCGTTCCTGTTTTTGCGTGAACATTATTTGCTGCTGAAGTTTTTCGCATCCTATTTTCAAGTGTTCCATCAATTCCGGCTACAGGAAATGAATTATACAAAAGCTCATACAAATCGGGCTGTTTATCGTAAAAATATTTTAATACATTAACAAGAAGCTCTGAGCTAACATTATTGTAGTGTGAAACTCCAGAACCATCTACTATTCTATAATCCTTATGATTCAAACCAATAGAATCAATCAATAGATTAATAAATTGAACTCCGCTATCTGCCGTTGCTGGTTTACCTGAATATTTGTCAGCTAATGCATACAGTGTCATTTCAGCACTTAAGTTATCACTGGTCTTGTTAAGATTCTCAATAATCTCAGAATATTTTCTTTTAAATGAGTAGAGAAGATTAGTTTCCTGCAGAAGATTTTTAATTTCGATAGTGCCTAATGTTTTAATATTATTTGAATCCAAAACTTCGGAGAACAATGTTAAGAAATATTTTTCCGGATTTAAAACATTCACATAAGCTTTAACATAACGAGATGATATTGGAAATTTACCTTTAACAACTACTTCATTCTTTTTTTCAATCCAGCTCCGTGTTATCTCAAATTTGATATCGCCATCAAACGTAGATTCATTTTTAACAGTGAGATAATCAGTACCCGGAATTATAGTAACTGTAGGTTTATCTTTGTATTCTGATTGCTGAACCATGACTTCAACACAATTATCATTAATGCTCAATGCACTCAGGTACGGTGCATCAAAAGAAGGATCATCATCCCACATCCAGCCTTTGCCCCAATACAAAGAATCTTTAAAGGACACATCACCATAAATATTTCCATTTATTACAGAAATATTTAATGATTCTATCGCATCAACAAATGGGTACAAATCCTGTGTTACAAAATCCGGATCGCAGCCACCGACGACATAAATATTTCCGTGAAGTGTGTCGTTAGAAACAAAACCATCATAATATAAATCAGTACTAAATTCATAATCCGGAGTAAGATAAAGTAATCCGGCAGTTGAAGTAATTATTTTCATATTTGATGCGGGACGAAGAAGAAATTTTTCATTCTTTTTATAGAGCGTCTTATTTGCAGTTAAATCTTCAACCTGAATTGATACAAGACAGCTTTCAAAGAATTTATCTTCTAAAACATTATCAATTTTTGATTTTAAGGATTGAGAAAAAGCAGAAATAAAAAAGAGAATTGATAGGATTAATATTTTTTTCATTTTTAAACCTTAGATTCTTGACTACGCGGGAATGATAATTTTGGAAAATTAAAAATATTCTCTTACTCTAAACTCAACACCAATTTCATCTTCAACAACTTTGCGGGATTTTTCAATTTCGACTTCATCAAGTGAAACTACACTCATCACAACTTTCTTAACATAAGGTTTTGCTAAAGAAGCAAATTTCTTCATTTCTTCAAAATGATCTTCACTAACTTTCATTAATTCAGCATATTGTTTTGAATCAAAAGAGTTAAAACTAATTGACACAACATCAATTATATCTTTCATCTCAGGAGTAATATCTCTTTTGTTGATGATGTTTCCGTGTCCATTTGTATTTATTCTTGTTTTGCCGCCGCAAACCTTTACATATTTTGCAACTTCTCGAACAACATCCCAGCGAATCGTTGGTTCGCCATATCCGCAAAAAACTATTTCATCATATTTTTTGGGATCGTCAATCTCCTTGATATAAACTTTAGCGGGCGGTTCTTCAGATTTTTTCATTCCCAAATTATATCCACGCAAAAATGGATCTTCTTTTCTTCTGCAAAACGTACAATCCGCATTACAGCGATTTGTTACATTGATGTAGAGTGAGTTTCCGAGTAAATAAGTAAAACTTGTTTTTGGTACTTTACCGATACCAAAAAATCTAAATGTATTTAAAGAAGTAATTCTTCCAACATCTTCTAAAGAAATTTTGTGAACTGCCGCAACCTGCTGTGCAACATAATTAACATAAGCAGGTTCATTTCTCTTTCCGCGATAAGGAACCGGAGTCATAAATGGTGAATCTGTTTCCAGCATCAAATGATTTAAATCAATATGTTTAAGAATTTCTCTAAGGCTATCACTCTTTTTAAAAGTAATATTTCCAGTGAATGAAATAAAATGATTCATTTTCATAAACTCTAAAGCATCATCCAAAGAACCATTATAACAATGAAACTGGGCTTTTAATCCGGTACTGCAATAGCTTTGAATTATATCCATCATATCACCATCAGAATCACGATTGTGAATCACCACAGGAAGCTCAAGTTTTATAGCCAGATCAAGCTGTGATTTAAATGCTTTTATTTGCTGTTCCTTAGGTGAAAAATCATAGTAATAGTCTAAGCCAATTTCTCCAACAGCTACAACTTTAGGGTGCTTAGCAAGTGCTTCAATTTCAGAAATTAAAGTTTCATTCCATTCTTTTGTATCGTGCGGATGGATTCCAACAGTAGCATAAACTTGCTCATATTTTTCTGCAAGTGCAATTGCTTCTTTTGAGGTTTTAATATCGGTAGCTGGAACGATAATGTAATCAACACCATTTTCTTTAGCTCGAGTAATTATGCCGTCAACATCTTCTTTAAAATTTTCAAAAAATAAATGAGCATGAGTATCAATAAACATTTATATCACTTCACCAATTAGTAATGGATGTTCGCGAGTATCGTGGGCAGCTTGAAATGCAACAATTTTATCCTCTTTTGCGATCACTGCAATCAGTCCAATGCCGCAATTAAATACTTTATGCATTTCTTCGTTTGAAATATTTCCGGTTTGCTGTATCAATTTAAATATCGGAGGCATCTCCCAGGCACCCCAGTGAATTAATAATTTTAGATCTTTAGGAATTATGCGAGATGTATTACCTACAATTCCACCACCAGTTATATGTGATAATCCTTTAATATCAATAGAATTTTTTAAGGTAGTAATCAGAGATAAGTATGATTTGTGAAACTTTAAAAGTTCATCACCAAGTGTGTTGTTAAGTTCAGGAATAAAATCCTTTACATTAAACTTTTCTAGTAAAACTTTTCTGGCAAGCGAATACCCGTTCGTATGCAATCCATTCGAAGGAAATCCTATTAAATAATCTCCTTTTTGGATTCTTTTTCCATCAATAATTTTTGATTTATCAACAACGCCAACTATCGTACCTGAAACATCGAAATCATCTGCCAGATACAATCCCGGCATCTCGGCAGTTTCACCGCCAATAAGAGCGCAATAATTTTCTTTGCATGCAGTGGCAAATCCTTTTATCACATCAGCGGCTTTATCTGGATTTAGCTTTCCTGTTGCATAATAATCCAAAAAGAAAAGCGGCTTTGCGCCACAAACAGCAATATCATTTACACAATGATTTACTAAATCCTGACCAATCGTATCATACTTATTCATATCTATAGCAATTTTAAGTTTTGTTCCAACTCCATCAACACTTGATACAAGAACTGGTTTTTCATAACCGGAAAAATCTGGTTCGTAAAAGGCGCCGAACATTCCAATATCTGCGAGTACACTTTTATTAAATGTGGACTTTGCGTATCCTTTTATTTTATCAACAGTCTTTTCACCTGCTTCAATATCAACTCCGGCAGCTTTATATGTTTGATCCAAATTTCACTCTCTGATTCTTGTAAAGACGATTAAAATTTCACAAAAAAATTTACCACTAATAACAGTTTTATACAAAACTTAAAAAAGTTAAATTATTTGTGATTTTGAGTATTATTATCTCTGCGGATATTTTTTCATTTATTGATATATTTGATGGTTGAAAATTAAATTTATTGTAAAAATGTTTGGAATATGCTTTACGAAGATCTAAATGATAGGGAAAAGACGATTCTAAGATCAATTGTGCAGCAGTTTATATTAACTGCTTCACCTGTTGGATCAAGGAATATCACTAAGAAATTTGACGTTGGAGTTTCACCTGCAACTGTTAGAAATATTATGTCTGATTTGGAAGACTCAGGATTTATTAACCATCCTCATACATCAGCAGGAAGAATTCCAACTGATAAAGGTTATCGATATTATGTAGATGCATTGATGGAGATTCAGAAATTAAAAAATTCTGACAAAGGATTTATAGATAAAAATCTGGACCAAAATTTATTGGAAACAGATGAGATATTAAAAATAGCATCCAAGCTGTTAAGTAAAATAACAAAACAAATTGCTTGTGTCACTTATCCAACACTGGATAACGGCATTCTGGAAAAAATTCAATTAGTTATTTTGTCATCAACTCGATTGCTTGCAGTGGTCAGCATCAAATCCGGTTTTGTAAAAACGATGACTCTTGAATTTGAAACCGAACTTAAAAGTGAAAGACTTCAAAAAGTTGAATCATTGCTTAATGAAAGATTGAACGGATTAACATTTCAGGAAATACGAAAAACTTTTAAAGACCGATTATCTGATATTGGCGAGAATGAAAAACCAATTATCAGGCTTTTTATTGATTCGGTTGATAAAATTTTTAAGGGTCATAAAAAAGAAGACAAACTTTTAATTACAGGGGCAACAAATGTTATTCAGCAGCCTGAGTTTGATGATCCAGGAAAATTTCAAAGCGTTATTGAATTAATTGAAGATAAAGATATTATAATCCATATCATGGATAAAAAAAGAGTTGAAAATAATAACAGCGTTCTGATCTCAATCGGAAGTGAAAATGAAGAAGAAAAATTTAATGAGTATAGTTTGATAACAAAAGAATATACGTTTGGTGAAACATCTGGAACGGTGGGAATTATCGGACCAAAACGAATGGAATATTCTAAAGTTGTAGCAATTGTATCATATCTTGGTGATATGTTATCAGAAGTTTTAACAGGAAATAAATAAGGAGAAATAATTTTAATGTCTAAACAAAAAGTTAAAGATGAGAACAAGGAAGAATTGAATGAAGATATCAATAAAGAACAAGAAATAAATAATGAGGTTCCAGTTGAAAATGAATCTTCTAATCAAACTGAAAATTTAGAAGAAAAAATTAAAGTACTGGAACAAGAAATAATTCAGTACAAAGAATTAGCACTTAGAAAAGCGGCTGAGTTTGAGAATTATAAAAGAAGAACTGAAAATGATCAGTTAAATTTATTAAAGTATGCTGCTGAATCTTTAATCATAAAACTTCTCCCAACTATTGATGACCTTGAAAGATCGCTTGAACATATGACTGAAGAGACTGATGTGCAAAAAATTAAAGAAGGCGTGCAGCTTATTTACAATAAATTTGTAAAGACTCTTGCTGATCAGGGTGTACAAAAAATGGAATCAATTGGGAAACCATTTAGTGTTGAATTTCATGAAGCCTTAATGCAACGAGCTGATGATTCTGTTCCTCCTCATACTGTTATTGATGAATTAGAAACCGGATATATGTATAAGGACCGTGTAATAAGACATGCAAAAGTTATTGTAAGTGAAGATTAGTTTTCATATCACTCAAAAAGAAAAAAATATTAATGACTAAAAGAGATTATTACGAAATACTTGGTGTTGAGCGAAATGCAACCAAAGATGATTTAAAGAAGGCATATCGCAAATTGGCAATGCAGTATCACCCAGATAGAAATCCCGGAAATAAAGAATCTGAAGAAAAGTTTAAAGAAGCTGCGGAAGCGTATGAGATTTTAAATAATGATGATAAACGTGCAAAGTACGATAGATTTGGTCACGATGGAGTTAGAGGAAGCGGATATGGCTCTCAAGGATTTTCAGATATAAATGATATCTTCTCACACTTCTCTGATATTTTTGGAGGCGGTGGTGGTTCATCTATCTTTGATGACTTTTTTGGAGGCGGACAGCAGCGCGGAAGACAACGCGGGAGAGGTATTCCGGGATCAGATCTTAAAGTAACTTTAAAACTTACTTTAGAAGAAATCTCCGAGGGAACTTCAAAAAAAATAAAAATTAAAAAACAGGTTAAGTGCGATAAATGTAATGGTTCGGGTGCGGAAGGCAGTACATCAAAAAAGAAATGCCCAATTTGTAATGGATCCGGAGAAATACGATCGGTCTCACGTTCTGTATTTGGACAATTTGTAAATATAACTGCCTGTGCAAATTGCAATGGCGAGGGCGAAGTTATTGATACACCTTGTAAAAAATGTATGGGTGATGGAAGAATAAATGAGGAATCCACTGTAAAGATTGATGTTCCTGCTGGCGTTCATGAAGGAAGTTATATGACTATGCGCGGAGAAGGAAATGCCGGAAAACGCGGCGGACATCCCGGAGATATCATCGTAGTATTTAAAGAAGAGGAACATGAATATTTTATCAGAGAAGAAGATGATATTGTTTACGATCTTACAATTACTTTTCCTGAAGCTGTGATGGGAACTGAAGTTGATGTTCCAACTTTAGTGGGAAAGGCAAGATTAAAAATTGATTCCGGCACACAATCAGGTAAACTTTTAAAGATGCGGGATAAAGGAATTAAACATCTAAATCATTCAGGTCGTGGTGATCAAATTGTAAGGGTTCTGGTAAATATTCCTCAAAAGCTTAATAGTAAAGAAAAAGAATTGTTAAAGGAGTTAGCAGAACAACCGAATTTTAGAACAACCGGTGAAGAAAACGAAAAAGGTTTTTTTAGGAGATTTGGTTTATAATTGAACATTAATTGTTAACTTTCTTTGTAAATAAAAAATCAAATGAATAACTCGAGGGCAAAATGCTCGAGCGAATTTCAAAAAAAATCGGGCTAACACAAACTGAATTGAAAATTACTTTATTTGTAATAGTAGTTTTCATTTTTGGACTAGCTTATAAAGTTTTTTTTGATAAACAAGAGTCTGTTCCTTATCAAATATTTGATTATTCTGATGAAGATGAAAAATTTTATGGTTCCCTTAATGATACTTCTCTAATCATTTCTCAAAAAAGTGAAGAAAAAGAAGTTGATTATAAGCAGGAAGTTTTAGATTTTAACAGTCAAAGTTTTGATAATATTCAGAAAAAAGTTTTACCGGCTGAAAAAAGTATTAATTTGAATACCGCAAAACTTGAAGAACTTGTAAACTTGCCCGGTATCGGGCCAAAGACAGCTCAAAATATTATTGATTATCGTGATCTTCATAAAAGATTTAATAATATTTATGAGTTGTTGAAAGTAAAGAACATCGGCGAAGCTAAATTAGCTAAAATTAAAAAGTACATTTTTACTGACTAACGTTTAACATCATATTTTTTCCGGAGGAAAAATGTTTTCCAAAAATTCGAAAAATGACGATCCTTGGTACGTACATGCTGGCTTATACTTAATAGTTGCCATCCTAACTTTTCTTTTAATAAAAGTTGCCGTGATTGACCCTTCAGCGGAAGTTGAATCAGAGAAATACTTTAAAAATGAAACAAGGCTTAGGATGTCTAATCTGAAAGAAGCGCAAATTCTTTTTCAAAAAAAGACTGGCAGTTTTACAGCTAGTTTGGATAAACTTATCAATTTTATCAAAAATGATAAGTATGTGGATAGTGTAATAAATGCATTTGATTCACTTACAATGAAACCGGCCAATCCTTTTAAAAATTTATCGGATGGTAAATTTACACCCGATAGTCTTTTCACCTCTCCAAAAACTAATCAACGTTTTGTAATGAATGTTGACACTTCGGTTGTTTCTGACACTGTAGTGAATCCAAGTGGTAAAGTTTTAAGAGTTGAAACAAAGACTGTGATTGGTACAAAATACTATATCGAAGATACTAATGGTTATGGAACAATTGGAAGTATTGATAACGACGCATTGAAAAACACGGCATCCTGGGAGTAATCTGAAAAATAATGGCTGGATTTGAAAATCATATCGGATTTAATATATCCAGTTCTAAACTGCAGGTTGTAGAAGTAAATTATATTGGTGATCAGTTTAAGCTGGTTAATGTTGATGAAACTTACTTTAATGATACAATAGATTTTGAAAATGATAGAGAAACAAAAATTAGCGCCCTACTACAGGGCGCTTTTGATGAACTGCTGATCAAAAAAAACTTTAATAGTAATTCTGCTTCTTTCACACTTCCTTTCGAACTTTTTCACACAATGCAAATGCCTTATGATACAACTCTTTTGTATCAGGATTTACTTGATGAGTTTAAATGGGAGTTGTCTGTCATCTTTCCATATATTTCAACTAAGAATTTAGTTCTACAATATTTTGAAATAGACAAAGGACCATTTAATGAAACAAGTTCGGCATTAGTATTTGCTGTCCAAAGAAGATATTTACAAATGCTGGATGGTTTCTGTAAAAAGAATAATCTTAAATTAAAATTTATAGATAATCTTCACATAGCCGCTGAAAGATCTTTATCAGTAAGTAATGCAATAGTGTATAAAGGATTAACACTCAGTGTTTACTTTAATAATAAATTTCTTTCCTTGTTTTATGCTTTTAATGGTAAACCACTGTACTTCAAAGTCATTCCATTAAATGATGCAGGACAAATAACCGAACATCTAACAAAGGAAACATCTCAATCTTCTATTCTTAATGTGCAGCGTTCACAGATTGAGGCTGCATTTATTTCCGGTGATGAAATTTCACCAGCAATTGTTCAAACTTTAAAGAAAGTTTTAGGTCTGGATTTTATTCCCTTCAATCCTTTTGATAAGATACGACCCGTCCCCGATCTTTACGAAAGTAAATTATATTTAGAAAAATATAATTCATTCTCTTCCGCTGCTGGAATAGCTTTTAGAATAGCTTAATATTTTTCTGAACCCAAATGAGAATGAGAATCATATCCGGCGTCTTCAAAGGAAGATTGATCAATGTTCCCCAATCAAAAGAAATCCGCCCAACAACTGATAGAGTGCGCGAAACACTTTTTAATCTTTTAAATAATAGAATTGATTTTGAAGATATTGAAGTTCTGGATTTCTATTCCGGTTCCGGTTCACTTGGATTAGAATGCATTAGCCGTGGTGCAAAAAATGTTACATTTGTTGAGAGAAATTTTCAGATCTATAAAAATCTTTTAGAAAATATTAAATCACTCGGAGTTGAAAATCAATGTAAAGTTGTTAAATCTGAAGCTATTGATTACTCAAAAAGGATTCCTGAGAAAAAATACGATTTAATAATTGCTGATCCTCCCTTCTTTAAAGATGATGTTTATGATGTTGTTATAAATCTTAAAATAAACTGCTATCTAAAAGAGGATGGAATAATAATTATCGAACGCTCAATCCAGACAAAAGAAAAAGATACTTTAAATTTTGGAATCGAACCTTTTAGAACTGTTGGCGATGCCTGCCTTTATGAAATTCGTAATTAGTTTTTTTTTATGATTATTATTTCTACTTTTAATTACATCATAACAGAGTTTTAAAATGAAAACAAAAGTATCTCAGGTTTTAATTTCTAACATTAAAAGTTTTAGAAATTTAGCAATGTTTTTGGATGAGCAGTATCCTAAATTGACTTTAAAGCAAGTTGCTTCAGAAGTTGGAATGTCTGAAAAATCATTAGCAGATATAAAAAGGGGTAAATTTCCTCCAAAAAAATTACAGAATATTTTAAAATCATATGTTGAAACAAATTTTGGATTCACTTATGAACAGGTAAATCCTGAATCAACAAGAATTGAAGCAAAACGATTATCTGTTGATACTTCAACTAAACATAAGTATACAAAAGTAATTTATCCCGGCACCTTTGATCCTGTGACATACGGACATCTTGATATTATTACACGTGCTGTGGATTTATTTGATGAGGTTGTTGTTACAGTTGCAGTCAATCCAACTAAGAAGCCATTGTTTACAACTGAGGAAAGAGTAAAATTATTGAAAGAGTCTCTTAAAGAGTATAAAAAAGTTAAAGTGGATTCATTTAACGGACTTGTTGTTGAACACGCTAAACACGTTGGTGCAACCGGAATTATAAGAGGCTTGCGACAAATAAGCGATTTTGAATTTGAATTTCAAATGGCATTAATGAATAGAAAACTTGCGGGAGATATTACGACAATATTTTTAATGCCGCATGAACGTTATACTTATCTTAACTCTACTGTAATTAGAAATCTTGCATCACTTCACGCAGATGTAAGCAGCTTTGTACCGCCTAATGTTCATGAAGCTTTAAAGAAAAAGTTTTAGAATGAATTTTAGGATTTAAGTGAATTTTGGAGGTGAAACATGGAACCAAACTTAGCAATATTTGATAAATACAAGATTCGTCGCCATTATGATGAAGATAAAGAAGTTTGGTACTTTTCTGTTGTTGATATAATTCAAGCCTTAACTGACCAACCAGATTTTCAAAGAGCGAGAAATTATTGGAAAGTGCTTAAAAACAGACTTTCCAAAGAAGGAAGTGAAACGGTTACAAAATGTAACCGGTTGAAAATGAAGGCTGAAGATGGGAAACTTAGGTTAACCGATGTTGCTGATCCTGAAACTATTTTACGTTTAGTTCAATCTGTTCCTTCTCCAAAAGCTGAACCTATTAAATTGTGGCTAGCTAAAGTTGGATATGAAAGGATCAAAGAAATTGCTGATCCAGAAATTGCATTAAATCGTTCAAGAGAGTATTGGGGAAAATACGGCAGAAGTGAAAAATGGATTCAGCAAAGAATGCTCGGGCAAGAGACTAGAAATAAGCTTACTGATTATTGGAGAAATCATGATATTAAAGAAGGTGATGAGTTTGCTATTTTAACTAATCTTATTCATCAAGAGTGGACAGGTATAAGTGTTAAAGATCATAAAAATCTTAAGGGATTAAAAACTCAAAACTTAAGAGATCATATGAGCGAGGCTGAATTAATTTTTACTGCATTAGCAGAACTTTCTACCAGACAGATTGCTGAAAGTATAAAAGCTACCGGCTTAATTGAAAATAAAGATGCAAGTAAAAAAGGTGGTAAGATTGCAAAGAATGCAAGACTTCAGCTTGAAAAGAAAACAGGTAAACCAGTCCTTACTTCAAGTAATTTTTTAATACCCGCAAAAAAGAAATTAAAATAATAGCTTAAATTTTCTTTTTAAGAAGGCGTAAACGATTTGCGGCTTTTTTTAATTTAATTGACTACCAACTAAGTTCACCAACTTATTGCATTAAGGGGAAGTTTTACTTCACAAATTCAAATAAATATTTTGATTTTATTTAATTCTTTTTCAAAAAAAATACTGAAAATCTTGCTTCTCTAAGCCATCACAAATAATTTAGACGTGTTAAATTTTAATAATAATTATTCACACAATCAGAGGTTCTTGTATGAGTCTCAGTCTTATAGCTAAATCTGTAAAAGCCTCGCCGACTTTAAAGCTAAACGAAAAGTTTGCAATATTAAAAGAAAAAGGTGACCCTGTAATTCATCTTGGCGGCGGCGAACCAAAAAGTAAAATGCCAATGGATGCTATTCTTGCTACTGTTGCGCATGTAAACACCGGCGAAGTAAGATATGCTCCTGCAGACGGCATTCCTGCACTTAAACAAGCCGTCATTCGCTATACTGATGAATTTTATGATAGGAAAGTTAATCCGGAAAATATCATTGCATCCGGCGGTGCCAAGCAGGCAATAATGGTTGCTCTGCAGGCAATACTTAATCCGCAGGAAGAAGTTATTTATCCGGCTCCTTATTGGGTAAGCTATCCTGATATGGCAAAATTAATTGGAGCAATCGGCGTTCCTGCACTTCCGGAAGACGGCACTTTCTATCCCAGAATAAAGGATATTACAGACCGTGTAGGTTCTTACACTAAAGCAGTGATAATCAACAGTCCAAATAATCCAACAGGAGCAATGTATTCTGAAGAATTTATCTCTGATGTTGTTGAGTACTGTGAGAAAAAAGACCTCTGGTTAATTATGGATGATATTTACCATCGTTTAATATTTGATGGAAGAAAAACAATTAACTGTTACAAGTATGCAAAAAGACTTGATGAAAATTCTAAGATTATATTGATTAATGGCGTATCCAAACAATATGCTATGACTGGATTTAGAATCGGCTGGGCTGTTGGAAATAAAAAAGTTATAGAGGCTATGAGTAATATTCAGGGACATCAAACATCAGGTCCTTCTGTCCTGCTTCAGAAGGCAGCGGTTGCTGCTATAAACGGAATTCAATCGGGCGTTGAAAGTTTACGCACAACTTTAGAAAATAACAGAAATGTTATGATTGATCTTCTGCATTCATTTGAAGGTGTTAAAGTATCTAAACCTGATGGAACATTTTACTGCTTCGCTGATTTTTCTATTTACGATAAAGATTCTAATAAGTTATCGGAATTCTTAATTGATAAAGTGCAAGTCCTCACAGTTCCTGGTAAAGAATTTGGCTTAGATGGATATTTAAGATTAAGTTATTGCGGAACAATAAAAGATATTCAGGAAGGAATTGAAAGAATGAAATGGGCGCTTGATCCTAATTCACCTAACGAACTATACATTGGCGACAGAAAATTAGTGAGGGATTGGTCATGAGTAAATATTTAGAATTTAATACTCCTGCAACAAAGCAGGCAATGGAACTTGCTTCGGATTTTAGATTAAAGAGTCAGGGATTTACTGAACTTGAAAGAGTATTTTGGAATCTACCTGATGAAGCACTTTATGAGGAAATTATATTTCGTAATGAAGGAAAAATTTCTAAACACGGTCCAATAATTGTTAACACCGGTAAACATACTGCGCGTGCCGCTGCTGATAAATTTATTGTTCAAGAACAAAGCACTAATGATAAAATTTGGTGGGGAGTTTATAACCGCCCATTCAGCTCTGAAAAGTTTAATCAGTTAATGGGAAGAGTACAAGCCTACTGCCAGGATGAAGAATTATTTGTGCAGGATTGCTACGCTGGCGCTGATCCGGATTACAAAATGCCGATAAGAATAATTACAGAAAAAGCCTGGCATAGTTTATTTGCAAGAAATATGTTTATCACCACAGAAAATAAAGATGAGCTTAAAAAATTCGTCCCAGATTTTACTGTTATTGCATTGCCCGGCTTTAAAACAAATGCTGCGATAGATGGAACCAGAAGTGAAACTGCTATCATACTAAACTTTGCCCAAAGAACAGCAGTAATTGCAAACTCATTATACGGCGGAGAAATTAAAAAATCTGTTTTTACTCTCTTAAATTTCTTACTAACATTTGAAGATGTACTGCCTATGCATTGCTCTGCAAACGTCGGGAAAGATGGAGATGCAGCACTCTTTTTTGGTTTAAGCGGCACGGGTAAAACCACACTTTCTGCAGATCCAAAAAGAAAACTTATTGGCGATGATGAACATGGCTGGAGTTCACAGGGAGTTTTTAATTTTGAAGGCGGATGTTACGCAAAAGTAATTATGCTTTCAGGTGAGCAGGAGCCGGAAATTTATGCTACAACAAAAAGATTCGGTACAATTTTAGAGAACGTAGTTTATGATCCGGTAAGCAGAAACATTGATTTGGATGATGATCAGATTACAGAAAACACAAGATGCTCATATCCGCTTGAATTTATTCCAAATGTAGTACCCGAAGGTTATGTTAGAACTCATCCAAAGAATGTAATATTTTTAACTTGCGATGCATCCGGTGTACTTCCTCCAATCGCAAGATTGAACCCAGAACAAGCACAGTACCACTTTATCAGTGGTTACACTTCAAAAATTGCTGGTACAGAAATTGGGCTTGGGATAGAGCCGCAGATTACATTTTCAGCTTGCTTTGGTGCGCCGTTTATGGTTCGTCATCCATTTGAATACGCTGCAATGTTAAAGGAAAGAATGTTAAAGCATAATGTAAATGTTTGGCTGGTTAACACAGGCTGGGTCGGCGGAAGATTTGGAGTTGGTAAACGAATTAGTATTCGTCATACAAGAAATCTTTTAAACGCTGCTTTAGATGGTAAACTTAATAAAGTAAAATATAGAAAAGATAAGTTATTTGGATTTGAGGTACCACTCACCTGCCCCGAAGTACCTGAAGATGTTTTAGAACCATCTAACTCATGGGGTAACAAAGAGGAATACTGGAAAAAGTATGATGCATTAGCAGCACGATTTATAGATAACTTTAAACTATTTGAAAAAGATACAGCTGATGAGGTAAAAGCGGCTGGACCAAAAAGATTGGCAAAATAGAATAAAATTAGGGCGGGCACGACACAACCCGCCTTTTTTTAATTTAGCCAAATTTTGTTTTTATTAGAAAACCTGATTGACAAATGAAATTCATTTTATTAGGTTAAACTCAGTTAATAAATTAATATTAACTCAAACGTTCTTACAATCAAATAACTTTAAACAAATCAGGAGTGTGATATGAAAAGATCTATTCTTTCTTCTGTCCTTGTTCTCTCTCTCGTTGTGCTTTCAGCATCAGAAATTTTTTCTCAGTGGGTTGCTCAAACAAGCGGAATAACGACTCGCCTGCGCTATGTTTATGCTGTAGATGATAATGTTGTATGGGCTTGCGGTAACAGCGGCGTTGTTCTAAAAACTACGGATGGTGGAACTAGCTGGGGAATTATGACTCCAACTAATGCCGGCTCAACTAATTACACTGTTGTGGCTTTTGATGCTACAACTGCCTGGGTTACCGGAACTGTAGGCGGTTCTGCTGATGTTAGTATCTGGAAAACTATCGATGGCGGGTTGACCTGGACATCACAGTACAATAATCCAACCGGATTTGGTGATGCTTTAAGAATGTTTGATGCTAATAATGGCGTTTATTATGGTGACCCAGATCCATATCCTTCTGGTAATTGGGAAATTTTAACAACTTCTGACGGCGGAGCTACCTGGAACAGAGTGCCTCAAGCTAATTTCCCTCCTGCTGATAGCGTTAATGGCGAATATGGTGCTGCTTGTTCAATGGATATAGTTGGTGATAACGTTTGGTTTGCAGCTTATTCTGGTGCTGCAGGTACCGAAGCAAGAGTTTACAAATCAACTAACAAAGGCTATAACTGGACTGTTTCTTCCTTCCCTCAAAATCAAGGCTCATCCGGATCAAACTTTCTAGCATTTGCTGACGAAAACAATGGTATTGATGTTTGTTTAGATGGAACAGTTGCAAGCACAACTGACGGTGGTGCAACCTGGACAACTTCTTATCCTGGATATGCCTTTAGATATGCAGCAAATGTGCCCGGTTTTGGTACGACCTATGTAACTGTTGGAACCTCCGGAATAAGCTACTACACAAGAGATAATGGTGCAACCTGGCTGCCATTAACTACTGGAACAACACAAACACTTTATTCAGTAACAGCAACATCAAATTATTGCTGGGCTGCCGGTAATTCTGGCACTATCCTAAAATTAGAAGGATCAGTACTTCCTGTTGAACTAACTTCATTCACTGCTGTTTCTCAAAACCAACAAGTTACACTTAATTGGTCAACTGCTACTGAAATAAACAATAATGGATTTGAAGTTCAAAGAAGCACAGAAAATTCAGAATTTGTTACAGTTGGATTTGTTAGAGGTAATGGCACCACAACTAATCAAAGTGAATATACTTATGTTGATAGAAATATGGTTGCTGGAACATATTCATACAGATTAAAACAAATTGACTATAATGGTGTTTATGAATATTCTGACGCTATTGAAGTTGAAGTATTGAATCTTGATAGTTATGTTCTCAATCAGAATTATCCTAATCCTTTTAACCCATCAACCAAAATTGCTTATGTACTAAAAGAAAAAACAAATGTTAAAATTTTAGTGATGAACGCAATTGGTGAAGAAATTGCAGTTCTTGTAAATCAGACTCAGGAACAAGGATATCATCAGTTAGATTTTAATGCTTCAAATCTGCCAAGCGGAATTTATTTCTACTCATTACAGACAGATAATTTCTCTGAAACGAAAAAGATGTTGTTAATGAAATAAGTTTAATTTTAACTTTGTTCTTAATTCAAAACCGCAGTTATTAACTGCGGTTTTTTAATTATTTAAACTGGATATTTATATATTTGAAAAGCACTTCAAATAATTATACTATTTCAAATTATAAGGAGAATTAAAATGAGTATGGTTAAAGAGTTCAAAGAATTTGCAATGAAAGGTAATGTTGTTGATTTGGCTGTTGGTATTATTATCGGCGGCGCATTTGGTAAAATTATTTCTTCATTTGTTAGTGATGTTTTGATGCCGCCTATTGGATTGATGCTTGGTGGTATGGATTTTTCCAAGTTAGCATTAACTTTAAAACCAGGATCAGAAGGTGTTGAACCTGTATTATTAAAATATGGAGTCTTCATTAATACTGCTATCGATTTCCTAATTATAGCATTTGCTATATTTATGGTAATCAAAGCAATGAATTCTTTAAAAAAGAAGGAAGTTGAAGCACCTGCTGCTCCACCAGAACCACCAGCAGATATAAAATTACTTTCTGAGATTAGAGATTTGTTAAAAAAGTAATTGCAGGAATGACTTTTTGAAGAAAAGGCTTTCTTAAAAATCCTTATAATGTCATTCCCGTGAAAACCGGAATTTAAATTCGCAAAAAAAAGATTCCCACTTTCGTGGGAATGACAATTGGGGAATTATTTCTTTCAAGAAAGTCTTTTTAAATTATTTCATCAAATTTTCTTTGAAAAATTTTATTGTAAGATCCTTTGCTTCATTAGTAGCAACTTCGTCAAACTTAGCATTGCTTGGATTTGCGAAAGCATGGTCAGCATCGAAGCTTTTAATTTTAATTTTTTTACCTGCAGCTTTAATATTCTTTTCAAGATTCCCATAAACTTCAGGATTTACCCATCCATCTTTCTCGGCAAAAATTCCAAGTACAGGCGCATTTAATTCCTTAAATGTTTCAGGAGTATTTTCAATAATTCCATAATACATAACACAAGCACTTCCTTGTTTTGCAAGCATAATACTTGCCTGCAAAGACCATCCTCCGCCAAAACACCACCCAATTGTTCCAATCTTTGCATCTTTACCAGCAAAATCTATTGCTCCGAAAACTATATTTAGTGCTCTTTCCTGACTGACTGACTGCATATATTTGGCAGCGTCATCTCTGTTATCAGCAACTTTACCATCATACAAATCTATTGCCAGGATATTTACATCACCGAGATTCTTTTTTAATTCATCTGCTTCCTTTTTGATATAATCATTTAATCCCCACCATTCGTGAAAAACAAAAATAAATTTATTTGAAGGCTTTTCTGATTTAACATAATAACCATTTGCTGTTTTACCATCTTTTGTTTTAAAGGTTATCATAGTTCCCATTGCATCCTTTAATATGAATGAGGCGGGAATTTGGTGGATATCCCGGAATTCCTTTTCTTCAGAAAATGATGCGAACGAAACTTCTTTCTCAGTTGAACAGCAGGATTTATCCTGTGCTGTTGTTAGTGCCTGAAATCCCAAAATGAAGAGAATCAAAAAAAATAACTTTGCCATTATCGCTCCTTTTTATTGTTATTAGAATATGTAATTAAAACCTTGAATGAAGATAGTAAGTTCCATTATAAAATTCATTGTAAAAAAAACTTTTTGAGATTAGATTGAACCTGATTAAAAATTAAACTTATACAACTATGCTAAAATATTTTATATCCTTGTTTCTAGGATTTGCCCTGATAATTTCCTGTGCAAGTATAGATGAAAAACTGCAAAACAATAAAGACTATATTCAAAAAATTGCCAATGAGATTAAATATGAAGATGGTTTTAATACAATTAAAGTCATTGGTGAACGTAGATCGATTTTCCGTACATATTTTCTAAATGATGAATTGGTTTTTGTTAACGAGGAGGTCACTATTGGTAATCGTGGAAACTCTGTTAATCATTATTATTTTAAGGGTGGTCAACTTGTCAGTTTTGAAGAGAAAACTATCTTAATGAAAGATGATTCTTTAAATATTTCGTCTAAAACTATGATTACATTAAGCATGATTCTGGATGATAGAATAATTCTTCAATCTGAATATTGGATTGGTAGTGTTCAAACTAAAGTTGTTGAAAATGATGTTGTGAAAGTAATTAATCACGCAGCATTACTTAAAGAACTTGCTGAGAAGAACAGACCAAAAAAGAAATGATAATTCCCGTTAGAGATTATTGAGAATTTTATATTCAAATGAGTACGTTATATTTGTTCAAGTCTGATTCACAAACATTTCCCAACTAAAAATACAGGAGTTAAAATTTGGTAGCTGATAGAGTAAAAGAAATTGGTGCATCCCCAACAATGATGGTTGCAGCCGAGGCAAAGAAACTAAAATCTGAAGGAGTTGATGTAATTGATTTAAGTATGGGTGAACCGGATTTTCATACTCCCAATAGTATCAAAGCTGCAGGTATAAATGCTATTGAAGAAAATCGAACACGATACACACTTAATCAAGGTACAAATGAATTACGGACTGCTATTTCAGCAAAGCTAAAACGCGATAATGATTTAGATTATAATTTAAATGAGATTATTGTTTCCAGCGGAGCCAAACAAAGTGTTTATAACAGCATCCTTGCAACTGTAAATCCGGGTGATGAAGTTATAATTCCTGCGCCTTACTGGGTTTCATATCCTGCAATGGTATCACTTGCTGGTGGAAAAAATGTTGTGATTGAAACACATGAGAAAACAGGATTTAAAGTTACTGCCGAGCAGTTAGAAGCAGCTATCACACCAAAAACTAAAATGCTGATACTTTGCAATCCATCAAATCCTACCGGATCTGCATATTCAAAAAAAGAATTAGAAGCATTAGCAGAAATTGTTCTGAAAAATAATTTTTATGTTCTATCTGATGAGATATATGAAAAGTTAGTTTATGATGATTTTCAGTTTGTAAGTTTTGCATCTCTTGATCCTGAAATTAAAAAGCAGACAATACTTGTAAATGGTATTTCCAAAACCTATGCTATGACGGGATGGAGAATCGGTTACACAGCCGGTCCGGAAAATATTGTGAATGCCATTAATAAAATTCAAAGCCACACAACATCACACGCTTCTTCAATCTCTCAGCATGCTGCAATAGAAGCGGTTGCTGGTCCGCAGTATGTTATTCATGAAATGCTTGAAGAGTTTAGAAATCGACGTGAATATTTTTACAATGAATTAACATCGATAAAAGGAATAACCTGTTACAAACCAGAAGGAGCTTTTTACCTCTTTCCTAATATTTCCAAGTATCTTCACACAAAATCTGATGTGTTGAAAGTTGAAAACTCATTTGATTTTGCAATGCACTTACTTTATGATGCTCATATTGCTGCAGTGCCCGGAAGTGCTTTTGGAAGTGAGGGCTATCTAAGAATGTCTTATTCTACTTCTATGGATCATTTACATGAGGCGATTTTTAGATTAAAGAAAACGCTAAATAAAATCCATTAGATTATTTAGTAACGTAAAGAAGCAAGGATTTATAAACCTTCTCAGTGGGAAATTCATTTCCTGTCCAAAGTGTAAAAGCTTTCGCAGCCTGCTGAACAAGCATATTCAATCCAGTTACAACAATACCGCCTTTGGATTCTGCAAGTTGTAAAAATTTTGTCTTAACGGGATTGTAAACCAGATCAAACACAATCTGATCTTTAACAAATACATCAGAATTAGTAAAAATACTGTCATCTGCATCAGGAAACATTCCAACTGAAGTACAATTAGCAATAAGAGCACAGCTATTTAGCAGATTCTTTAAATCCGGCTGCTGTAATTCTTTCGTAATGATTCCATCAAATTTCATTTTAGATTTAAAGTGCTGTTTTAATGTTTCTGCATACTGCTCGGTTCTATTTATTAGAATGATTTTGGAAGGTTTAAAATTTCTAATTAAAGTATATATAACAGCTCTTGCAGACCCACCAGCACCCAACACGCAAACTTGATTTCCATTAATTTGTGATTTGTATGCTGAAAGTGATTCAAGGATTCCGTAAACATCGGTGTTATATCCAATCAGTTTACCCAATTCATTAACAACTGTATTTACTGAACCAATTACAGCAGCTTCTTCAGACAACTTATTTAAGTGATCAACAACTTTAACTTTATGTGGAACGGTTACATTAAATCCTTTTAATCCGAGAGCTACAGTTCCTTTAACAGCATCCTTTAAATTACTTGAGTGAACTTCAAAAGGCAGATAGATTATTCTGGTTCCCGTTAATTCAGCAGCTATGTTATGAATAAAGGGAGAAAAACTTTGTTTGATTGGATATCCGATCAACCCTATCAATTCCGTATTTGCATAAAATGAGTTTTGCATACAATTAAATTTAATAATTAAAAATATAAATTAAACTTCGCCAATTAGTCTTTTAAAAAGTTTTGAGGATTTTATTTCCGGATATTCTTTTTCAAATTCTGTTCGTATAGATGGATCAAATTGGAAAGCAGATTTGAGACACTCAATTGCTTCCTGAGTTCTGCTCAAAATAAAATTTACTTTAGCTTTGCCGTAAAAAGATGTAGCATCTTTTGGATTTATACGGATACATTCATCAAATGATTTTAACGCTTCTAACCATTCACCTAATTCAAAATAAGTTTCTGCGAGATTAAACCATACTTCATAGTTATTGGGTTCTATTCTCGCGGCTTCTTTGTAACTAACAATACTGTCATGAATTTGTCCGAGTGAATACTCAAGATCGGCTTTTGCATACCAAGCTTCAGCACTATCCTGAGAAAGTGAAATGGCTTTATTAAAATCTCTTAATGCTAATTGATATTTGCCCATGGAATCATAGCAGAATCCGCGGGAAAGATAAGCATCATAATATTCATCATTAAGTTTTAATGATTCAGTATAATATTTTATTGCGGATGGTAAATCATCAAGCTCTTCATAAATATTTGCGATATTATAAACGGCTGTTTCGTCTTCTTTGTCAAGATCAAAAGATTTTTTAAAACATTGTATTGCTTCCTGCAATCGCCCCAGATCGGCTAAAGCATTGCCTTTGTTGAACCATGCACTAGAAAAATTTTCTCGGATGGATATTGCAAGGTCATAACTGTTAATTCCCTGCTCAAGTTTTTCCATTTTTACTAAAACTATTCCACGGTTGTACCATCCATTTGGATTGTATGGATCAAGTTCCAAAAATTTATCATACGATTCTAAAGCTTTATCAAGTCGTCCAGAGTTTTCATAACAAAACCCTAGTTCGTAATAAACTTCAGAGTATTCGGGATCGATAGAAACAATTTTTAGAAACCATTCTATAGCTTTATTAAGCTGTCCCCTGCGCTGAAAAAGAAGTCCTAGACTGAACATTGCATCATCATTTTCAGAATCAAGCTGTAAAACTTTTTCAAGTGATTCCTGTGACTGATCATACAATCCAAGATTTTCTTCAGTAGCAGATTTATCAATCAAGGTTTCAATATCATTTGGATTGAGAAAGAGCGATTGTTCATAAGCTAACAGAGCTTCGCTAAAACGAAATAGTCCGTTAAGCACTATTCCTTTCTTTAGCCAATACTCGGAGTTATAAGGAAATATTTCTAAAAACTTATCTAATAAAAATAAAGCATCTTCGTATCGATCAATATCCATGCATACTTGTATAAGTTCTTCTATTCTTTCAACAGAATCAAAGACATAACCGCTGTCAAGAATTTTTTTGCACGAAGCTAATTCTTCTTCAACATTTTCTTCGGGCAGATCGTATTCCTCTTCATTAGAAAATTCGGAATCGAAAAAAGACATTAAGTTCTCCTAACTGAAAATTGTTTCAGGAAAAATCTATAACTAATAAAATAGAAAATCAAGGAATGGATTATTTGTTAGTTAGTAAAATATTTTGTACAAAAATATATCGTAGCTCAGACTTTAGTCTGAGATTTCCTTAATAGTTTCTTTCCCAGTATAAATTCTGAGTTACAACTTTCTCAGAATGAATTCTGAGCTACGAAAAAATTAATTAACTCTTAAAACAGCTGTAACTTTTTGAGCTGCATCCTGTAAACTCTTAGCTACTTCAAAATGCAAATCAGATTGATCTAAAAGTTCAGCAGCTTCTTTTGCATTTGTTCCTTCTAATCTTACAACTATTGGAACTTTAACTGCCATTTCTTTTGCTGCATCAATTACACCCTGTGCAACTCTATCACATCTTACAATGCCGCCGAAGATGTTAATTAAGATTGCTTTTACATTTGGATCGGATAAAATTATTTTAAATCCGTTTGCGACAGTTTCTTTATTTGCTCCACCGCCGACATCCAAAAAGTTTGCAGGTTCACCGCCGGCAAGTTTGATAATATCCATCGTTCCCATCGCAAGTCCAGCACCGTTAACCATACAACCAACATTACCATCCAACTTTATATAATTAAGATTAAATTTAGAAGCCTCAATCTCAAGCGAATCTTCTTCATCCAAATCTCTGTATTCAAGAATTTCCGGATGTCGATATAGTGCATTATCATCAAAATTCATTTTTGCATCAAGGGCAACAACTTTATCATCGTTTGTGATAACTAAAGGATTTATTTCCAACATTGATGCATCGGTAGCTTCATAAGCTTTGTAAAGTGATTTTAAAAAGGGGATAAAACTTTTAAATGCATTTCCTTCAAGTCCAAGTGCAAAAGCTAATTTGCGTGCTTGATAAGCTTGCAGTCCAACACCAGGTTCAATCCATTCTTTAATAATTTTTTCTGGAGTTTCGGCAGCCACTTTTTCAATTTCAACTCCGCCTTCTGTAGAAACCATAATTACATTTTTAGAAACTGCACGATCTAAAAGAATTCCAAGATATAATTCTTTCTTGTAATCCAATCCTTCTGTAATAAAAAGTGTTTTAACAATTTTGCCTTCCGGTCCAGATTGATGTGTAACCAAAACATTGCCAAGAATTTTCTCCGCATACTCCGCCGCTTTCTCGGTAGAAGTTGTAAACTTAACTCCACCCTCAAGAACAACAACATCTCTATTTCTAACATCATAAATAATTCCTTTACCTCTGCCGCCGGCATGGATTTGTGATTTAACCACAAACTGATTAATTCCACGCTGTTGGAGTTTAGAAATTGCATCATCAAACTCTAACATACTTTTAATTGCAATTCCATCCTGAACAGGAACACTAAATTTCTTTAATGTTTCTTTTGCCTGATACTCGTGTATTTTCATTTAATATCCTTACGATTTTTGATTTATAAATATCGTAGCTCAGATTTTAATCTGAGCATTTAAATTTTTATTTAAGGTATTCACAGACTGAAGTCTGTGCTACAAAAACTATGTAATTATTTCTCACTCATAAACGGATAACGCCAATCCTTTTGAGGATCAAAAGTTTCTTTGATCGTTCTTGCTGTCATCCATCTTAAAATATTCATTGCACTTCCAGCTTTATCATTTGTGCCTGAAGCTCTGCCGCCGCCAAATGGCTGCTGCCCAACAACTGCTCCGGTTGGTTTATCGTTAATATAAAAATTACCAGCAGCATTTCTTAATCTGTTTGATAACTTAACAATTGCATTTCTATCCTGTGCAAATATAGCACCAGTTAGTGCATAAGGAGAAGTTTCATCACATAGTGATAATGTATCGTCAAGTTTTTCATCTTCATAAACATAGATC